>Ga0206679_10000070_pt1 | contig 69932 bp, 59 predicted proteins | sample M110012015metaG_FD_155464 | JGI IMG/M metagenome (GOLD analysis project Ga0206679, IMG submission 155464) | Ammonia-oxidizing marine archaeal communities from Monterey Bay, California, United States - M1 100m 12015 | ecosystem: Environmental > Aquatic > Marine > Intertidal zone | place: USA...
TTCGCCCAGGTAATTCATCACCGCCCATGCGGCCGCCGTCGATGCCAGTGGTCGACTGCCCATAAATGCCTGGGAAAGATAGAGTCCACAAGGCCATTCCGTAACCGGAACGTAATGGTACTGCTGCTGCTCTCTGGACCGATACAAAACAGTTGAACAGGGCTTTGGCGCGTAGCCATACTTGTGTAAATCCGCTGAGATAGACGATACGCCGGTGACTGAAAAATCATAGTCAGGAATGGTTCGGTCGAGTTTCCGCATGAACGGCAGAATATACCCGCCGACACAGGCATCAACGTGGAACCAGAGATCATGGCGCTGGGCCAGATGCCCCAGGGATTCAATAGGATCAACCCGGCCGTAAGGCCAACTGGGCGCCGATGCCGCTAATCCAATGGTATTTTCGTTAATCGCGGCCTGCATTGCATCTACATTAGCCAGTAGATCTGTTCCCACTGCAATACGAACCACTTTAATCCCGAGAAAGTGGGCCGCTTTATTAAAGGTAGCGTGCAGCGAAAAAGGCGCTATGATCTCCGGCTCAGTGATATGCACTCTTGTCGCCTGGGCCCATTGCCGCATGGCATGAAGCGCACAGAAAATACTTTCGGTGCCCCCCGATGTCAGATTAGCACATCCCTGGGCACCCCCATTAAAAAGCCCCAGGCACATCTCCAACACCTGGTTTTCCATTTGTGCCGCTGCTTTTTCCTGACGAGTAAATAGCGCGTTATAAGGAAAAAACTTAACATAGGCACTTTCAACCACTCGCTGTATATCCGCTCGTCCTTTCAAGGAGTTAACACTGAGCTTACCAGCCACTTCTGAAGTCATCTGTGCCTGCAATCCATCCAATCGGCTATCCAGTTCCTTACGACTCAGACCTGTGCCTGGTAATTGCATTAATTCTCCGCTGTCTGCACTTTCCTGCATGCTAGATCCTCCTTTAACCGCACATTAAGGTACCAACCCAGATTATCTGTATTTCCACGACGATAACAGCTTAGATGAGTACCACTTTCGTAGTATTGAAAACCAATGTTAGTTAACGGATTATTGTGAGGTTAAACAGCAAAAAAATGAGTCTCAGGAGATCTATAAAATGAAACTTGAATCAGCTGAATATCTCCACAAAGTATACAAAACTGTCATCAAGGGCTGGGGCAGCCCTGACCACCAGGCGCAAGCATTCGCAGACGCTATTTTAGCGGGAGATCTCTTGGGCAAGGATATGCAAGGCATGGGCATAGCCATGATTGATCATCTCATGATGCAGCACGATCAAATCAATATGACTGCAGAGCCCACTGTCGAGCAAGATAAAAACAACTACCTGGTGATCAATGGTAATCGAGGTCTTGGCCAGTACATCATGACCGATGCCATGCAACGAGTCATTGAGAAAGCCAAGCAACACACTTTTGGCATTGCCCTGGTACACAACTGGCACGACATTGGCTGTGCCAGTGCTTATACCAAATTGGCCCTGGAACACGACTGTATCGGTATTCTGACCGTTAATTCAGTGACCCAGAACGCGCCCTGGGGTGGCCGGGAACTGAGAATGTCTGCTGCACCCTTTTCTTATGCCTGCCCAACCGGCGACATGGCGGCCATTATCGGCGATACATCTGTGTCGGGTGTCTATGAGACTTATCTCTCACAAGCGGTTCTGGCAGGCAAAAAAATGGACAGTAAGTGCCTCGTGGACCCGGAGACTGGAGAGCTCACCGACGATCCTGTACCCTATATCGAACACCCGGAACATCGAGCCGCGCCACTGCTGGCTGCGCCCGCATTTCCCAATGTGAAGCTTTACGTCATGAATGTATTTCTGGAGATCATGACCGGTCTATTAACACCGGGCGGGGTTACCTCACCACAAATGGAATACCCTAGCATGCACGCATTGGCTGCCGACTCAAACCGAAAACTCAAGCGTGGCGGTGGCGCATTTCTAATGGTTGTTAATATCGCTGACTTGATGCCAATTGACTTATTCAAGAGTCAGGTTGATCAATGGATACAAACGCTTAAATCGACCCCTCTACAGCAGGGCTTCGACGAAATCACCTTACCCGGAGAGAATGCCCTGAGAACTGAGGCGGACCGACGCAAACATGGCATCCCGGTGCAACCTCAGTACTGGGCAGGCATCCAAGCAATGGCCAGTGAAGTCGGTATTGACCTGGAGGCACTCCGGGACTGAGTCTAGACAGAAGGCTAGTCTTCGTCGGGCTCCCAACCCTCAAAAGCTTCCAGCATCGGTTGCATGTCCTGGTATTCCTTCACTTCGATAAGTTTGCCATCCGGACCATGGCGAAAAACAAACACATACTCATTTTCGTACACGGTGCCAATCATCGTCTGCGCGCGAATCTGCTGTTCCAGAAAAGTCATTCCCGGAGCATGGGATACCCGGGACCATAACCGTTCCACACCATGGGGAAGAAAATAATTAGCAAGTTCTGAAAACTTTCTAAAACCTGCTTTCCCCTCATGAACCGCGCCACCATACTTGGGATCACCGGGAATTCGCCAACTGGCATTATCATCAACCCACTCAAGTGCTATTTCAATATCGCCTTCCTTGAGCTCATCCATAAAATCCCTGGGATCAAATTGCGTCCATCTTTGCTGCGTTTCAACCATTGCCCTACCCCCAACTACAACCTCAGTTCCAATTAATCATGCCGCTACCAGCGGGTTTGATGGGTCACACCACTACGAGTCTGACGCGCCTCTGACAACAGGCAGAGTATCTCAAAGCCGAGTGCGGCCATCAGACTGGCTGAAGTCCCGCGAACATCAACCAGTGGACACAGCTCAACGATATCTGCCCCAATCAAATCAAGGCCACGTAATCCCCGGATCAGGTTTCTAACCTCTCTTGATGTAAATCCGAATGGCTCCGGCAGCTGTGTCCCGGGCAAATAGGCGGCATCAATACCATCGCAATCCAGAGTGAGGTAACAGGGTCCATCACCAATAATACTATGGACCTCAGAGAGCACGCCCTTCAGGCCAATCTCATCGAAATCGTCCATGGTAATCACCCGCATACCACTATCGTGGGAAAAATCCCAGTAATGGGTCGCAAACCCTCGGATACCAATCTGCACCGTGCGGGCGGGATCGATCCCCTGATCAAGAACCGCATGACGAAATACGGCGCCATCACTGAGCTCCTCGCCCTGCATTTCTCCTGTCATGGTATCGGCATGAGCGTCAATATGAATGAGCCCCAGCGACCTGTTTCGCCCCAAAGCCTTCAATATGGGGTGGGAAACAGTATGGACACCGCCCACACAAAAGGGCACCGCATCCGCATCATCAAGCGCGCAAACCGCTTGATAAATGTCTTCCACAGTCTGTGCCGTATCATGGGGTCGGTTAAATACCACATTCCCCAGGTCCGCTATTCGACACATATCAAAAGGAATCATCTTCCATCGATCATGAATCGGGCCATGCGTGTACGAGGCTTCCCGCAGTGCATTGGGAGCAAACTTCTGCCCCCCATGGTAAGGCGCACTCACATCCATAGGCAATCCCATGCAGGCGATATCAACGTCTTCGGGACTCTGTTTACGCGGTGCCCGGTAAAAAGTCCGTTCGGTCAATTCATGCGCTGGGCTGAATACGGGCGACTGTTCTTCGATGCAGCGTTTGTAGAACGCACCGATATGAGGGTCTCGATGATTTTCAAGGCTACGCTGTGCGTGCCGACGCATTATTTCCAATTTCTGCTCTGTCATATCACTCATAAATGCGTTCTCTCTAAAGAATCCATGGGTTGGCCATTAGCTTCTATCCGCACGAAGAGCCAATGGCAAAAACAAAACCAGGCTAATGAGGACAAAAATGCCCCCCATCCAGGACACCATAGCAAAATCCTGCACGACTAGCCCGGAAGATGCTGAGTCAGTCATGCCATCATTGACCAATAATGTTGCGATAATAGCCGGACCCAGAGCAAACCCGCCCATTTTAGTCGCCGTGATTAGCACGTAATAACGCCCTGACTTATCAAGTTCAACACACATCAGCATCAGATAGGGTAATACAAAAATCCAGGCAAACTGTGACAGGCAGGCACCAATAAGATAACTGGTTGAGTCGGGAAGCTGCAATAAATAAAACGACAATAGGAAAGCCAGCATACCCGTTAGGATAGGGATGCTACGCCCCAAACGGATACTCAACCAGGAAGCCAGCAAAGCCGCTAAAAAACTGGCAACCTGGGTCCCTGCGAGCACCTCACCGACATACTCTGCAGAGTGTCCCGCGGCTGCACCAATTCGTTCAACATAGGACCAAACGCCGCCCTCAGCCACGGTAAAACAGGCAAAAGCAACGAAACAAATCAACAACGGCTTTACGTTAACCGAGGTGGTATCGTCCGATTCAGATTCCCGGGCAGTCGGGTATTTAGGAAGCCAAAACAATACCGGCAAAATAACTAACGCCACCGCTCCATGGAACACAAACAGCAGGTCAACACCATAAGTCCCGACCAGCATCGGAAACCAGAGAAAAACCCCAACAGACAAGGCTATCGTTAAACCGATACCAAATGAGAAAAACCGGTCAGGCGTTCGAGTCTCACCCAGGCTGACTAGCGCCAGTGCATATAAGCCGCCACTGCCGACTTCGGTAATAAAGCGAGCCACACACATAGCAGCAAAACCCTCTGCCATCACCGAAAAAAGATTGCCCAGGACGATCAAACTGATACTGATCAACGCAATCAAGTGCCAGGTCAACCTACGAATCCAGACTGCAGCTGTCACCGAAATGCAAGCAAGGCCAATCAGGTCAGCCGAAGCGAGATAACCCACCTGACTGCTTGAAAACCCCAAGTCAGCGGCAGCAGCACCTACGATGAGTGGAATCAGCGTCATACCCAGGGGTGCTACCATATAAATCAACACTCCGGCTATGACAGGACGGTAATCTGTTTGCTCAGCCCTGTTCAAATTATGCTTCCTCACTCATGGTTTTTCCCTGCAACTTACTCTGAGCTTATTTATACCCAGGATCCATCACCCTTTGTAGGTATCAACCTTAGTCTGTGCTGAGTCGATTGAACGTCAGCAATCAATTCCAGCACCCGTCAAAAGATCCCGCAGTGGTTGCAGTTGAGGTTGGTAATGGCGCCATTTATCAATCGAAGAATCATAGACCGGATGACGTATCTGAGAGGCACTTGCCGTGGTCGCCGCGGCCGGATTTTTATCAAAAGACAAACAGGCTTTATCCCAGGGAAGATTACAATCAGCAATAAGGCGCCGCGAAGCCGATGCTTGATTCAGCACTAGATCTTCATAGGATACTGGGCGGATAACACCCGGCATTAATTTATGCCAATGGGCCATTAGCTTCTCATAAGCAATAAAGTATCGGCCCAGGTCAAGCAGATGATAAGACATGGGGTAGGCATCAGCGAATAACCGTTTGTACATGGCATAACAACTATCCATCGCGCCTCTTTTTACATGGATAATTTTCGCATTGGGGAGGGCTTTATGAATGAGTCCACAATAAAGGAAATTCAGGGGTAACTTATCAGTAAAGCACCTATCGTCATCCACCATGGCTTTAACGCTTGCCAGATAACGCTTACCCAATACCTCAAAATCCAAGTCGACGGTCCGTTCAATCAATGCCGTTCGGGTTAGCTTTCCGCCACCACCCTCTCGAGCCAGAGCAGACATTTCCAACGCGAAATTATTGAGCTCGCCTGCTGAAAAAACCTGTTCATGGCTACTAATAACCCGATCAACCAGGGTCGTACCGGTTCGGGGTAAACCAACAATAAAAACCATTTGCTTAGCACTAGAGCCAGGCTTGATGTTGTTGAACACCGGCTCTGTATAAGTCCGAACAATGTCTTCAACCGTATTGATATCAGTCTCCACCTTGTAAGACATATGGCTTCGACGTAAATCGGCACCTCGTTTCAAATAACTAAATGAATCATCATAATTTCCCAAGTCTTCATGTTCTTTAGCCAGCGAAAAGCACAATTTCATTTCACCTCGCCAATTCCTCGCCGGGGCGGATAGGCAGTCCTTTAGATGCTGAGTTAGCTCGGCAATGTGGTTTCGGTCCGTTGTTTGAGTGCGAAGATCTGAACGTAGGTGACAAGCTTCATAATCCGCCGGGTTCAACCTTATGGCCTGGTCAAAACAGACTTCAGCACCCACACTATCACCAAGAAATCGTTTAACCGTGGCCAGGTTAAACTGATAAATACTGTTATCCGGTGCTAATGCGACAGCCCTTTCATAGTAGGCTTGCGCTTGTTGGTACTGACCCGCCAGGGCGTAAATTCCCCCGGCCATATCCAGCAACTGAGGATCACTCGATGAGGACGGTACCGCACTTCGGACAATGCCCAACGCCTCCTGCCGGCGTTGCGCCAGTACCAGTGCATTGGCTTTGGCGATATGAAACCGGGCATTGCCCGGCTGAAGAACCAGGGCCTTGGCAACAAACTTGAGTCCACTGGCTGCATTACCTAAACGACAGGCAATAATGCTAGCCGCACACCAACCTTCGCCATTATCAGGATAGTCCCGGTTTAATCGCTGGCAGATCGCCAACGCCTCTTTCAGCTTATTGTGTTCAAGATTCCGCCGCAGCGTTTGCAGCAGCCGGATTTCCTCGCTGGGCATACTCGGCATCCCTGTTCGAAAGCAAAATCAGGCCCTGTTATTTCTGTACCCGAGCCGTTGCTGTACCATCTTGAACCCATTGCCGCGCCAGCGCCAGCGTTCTATGCGGGCAAACAGGATATTGGCAGAGGCTCCCTACAACAGCGACTGATCAGGTTCTCGCCGGGTCGAGGCGCCTACTGCGCCAGGCCCTGGTTAATCGAAATCATAAGAAACCCTGAGGCCAATTGAACGAGGCCGGCCGATAAATCCGATATGGCTATAGGCTGCTCGACCATTTTGCACCCCGGTCAAACCCGCTTCATCCGTTATATTCCGGACAAATGCCGTAATTGCGACGGTATCGTTATCCCAGGTCACGGATGCATTCCACTTACCAAAACCATCGAGTTCCGTATAATTACCAAAATTCTCATTAAAATTGGTATAGGCAGAACTTCGATAAGATCCATTAAGGTTGTAGTGTAATTCAGCACCTTGAGCAAGCGGCTGATAATAGTTCAGATTGACCGACAATTGCACTTCAGGAACACCCGGTAATGGGTCTCCATCTGCGGCAATAATTGCATCTGAAAAATTCAGCAATCCGGCATCCTCACTGATCTCTGCGGACGTATAACCAATCCCGAAATCCAGGCTCAATTGGTCCGAGAGTTGACTGAATATCTCAAACTCAAAACCCTGCGAGGTCGCTTCCTCACCGTTTATCACGCCAGGAATACCCAAAGCGCCCGCATAGACATCCAATTGAATCTGATCCCAGTTAATCTGGTAGAGCGCGAATGAGTAGCGCGTATTACTACCGACGGATCCTTTTACACCTATTTCCAGATTAGTGGCCTCATCCGGGTCAAAGGTGACAAATGACGGGTCGACCCCGGCAAACCCAGCTGTAGGAAAACTATTCGCGCCTCCATGCCTGAATCCTTCCGACCAGGTAAAATACACCATGGTATTATCATTGACATCATAAGACGCATTGAATTTAAACAACTGATCATCGAATTTGGCGCCGTTCTGGGCAGCCGTAGCACCATTCAAATTGCCATCCATTGAACAGTAACTACCACAATAAGGCAACGCAACGACCTGGCTAGAATCAAACTCCTGCCAGAATTTTCGGAAGCCGATAGTCGCCTGGAACAAATCGGTAAAATGGTAGCTAAACTCGCCAAAAATCGCCTTGTCTTCGAAGCTTAGCTGACGATCCTGATAATAGGCCCCCGTATAAGGCGGGGTTCTGTCTGAAAAAGTGTTCAACACGTCTAGGAAAGTTCCCAGGCCATAGTATATATCCGGAACCGATGCTAGCCAGTCCTCATAACTGTAATCCACGTCATGGACTTCAAGATCAGAATCACTGTCATGATAATAAAGGCCAAGTACCCAGTCCCAGTCGCCATCACCATTTGAGGCCAGACGAAATTCCTGTGTGATAGCTTCATAATCTGCATCCGCTTCGGTAAGAAAAGCCAGCCTGGGCGATCCAAAATAGGCAATACCCCCCGTGGCTTCATCAATGGCTTCATATAAATTAGAAATATCATTAGAAGCCGAAATCGTTGTTTCCGTAGTCGATGTCGACGAGCTGAAGGTGGCAAATCCCAGATCAGATTCCACCTCCAGGCTAATCACATCCGCTTCAAAGTCACCTGGTGTCAGAAACCGTCGACCATTTTCCCATTCCTCGCCCCTGTTCTGGCCATCCGTCAATCGCATATAGGTATCACTATCGGCACTGTTTTCCTGATGGAAAATACTCAATAAGACATCAGTGTCCTCTGCCGCAGCCCAAAGCATGGACGCTCTGACGTAGACTACGTCACTCTCATCTGTGTCTTCCATGCTGGTCTGGCTCTGTGCGCCTGAAATCATATCCCCACCCACTGGAACGACCCCACCTGAACCATCGAGAACGGATAAGGACGATGCGTCCGTCACCCCGCTGCTCAACTCATAGCCGGCTGACACTCTCAGCGCCATATTCTCAGCCAGTGGAAGGTTACCGACAAAATCAACTTCATACCCCAAATCATCTGAATGAGCCGAACTGATGACCCCAGCAGACAAACTCGAACTGGCCTTTTCCGTATCCGGCTCATTGAAGATGAACCGAACCGTGCCACCGACAGAACCTGATCCATACAGGGTTCCCTGTGGACCTCTGAGAACTTCAACGCGCGAGATATCCGCTAATTTCAGGTTTAGGAATACCGGCGAGTTATTCAGGTAAGTCGATACGGAGGGTTCAACTACATTGGGTAGGATATTGTTAGTACCCGGGTTGTTAGCATTAACTCCACGCATAATTAACGTATTGTTTACACCCGCATCAGCGCCCATCTCTGCGGACACCAGCCCTGGAATTAGGTTGATCATCTCATTGAGATCCGTTACCCCGGTATCATCAATGGTCTGACCATTTAATACACTAATGCTGTAGGGCACATCCTGAACCGCCTGCGCTCTTCTGGTCGCGGTCACAACGACTTCTTCCAGTTCGGGCTGAGCAGCCACGTTGGTCGACATCATCAACGCCCCTAATGCAACAGCCGTGGAAAGTTGTTTACGTCGAAACAGACTAGATGGCTTTAATAAATCGCGCTTATCGGATTGTGTTTTCATCATTCTAGTTCCCAGATTAGGTTAGTCGTTTCACTTGTCTACAGATACCAATAGCGGTCACCCAAATCTGTAAACAACTATGCAATCACCATTCGAAACGATAATTTCAATAGATACATTTAAATTCTAAGGAACTCAGAACGGGTTCTAAATAACACGAAGGGGGTAGGTTAGGCGCCCCTGCGAACCTTGCAGCGATCAACGGAGGGAACCCGGATCGAGCACAAATGCGCCTGAGAGACCCAAATTTCTCGGCGAGAAAAACCAACTGGACCGGCCTCTACAGGCTGAACAGGACCTGTATCTATATTCACAACAGCCCTATTCACAACAGCCCTAATTCAAACCAGCCTTAGCTGTTGGCTAAGTTCACCACCGTATTTAACAAAACATTACACCCCGCCTCGATATCCTCGGGCTTGGCATTTTCGGCTTCGTTGTGGGAAATCCCTTTTTCACAGGGAACAAAAATCATTGAAGTCGGCGCGACCCGAGACACATAAACCGCATCATGGCCGGCGCCTGACACCATCTCCTTGTAAGGGTACTCGAGATCAACTACAGCCTTTCTAACGGCGTCAACACAACCCGGATCGAATTTGACTGCAGGTGACCGCCATTCATCGTCAACCCGGCAATCTACCCGGGCTAAATCTCCTTCCTCCCGGGCAATATCCCGCAACGCCCGATCCATTGATGCCAGGCCTTCGCTGTCCGGGTGGCGCATATCCAGGGTGACCACCAACTGCTCGGGCACGGTATTACGTGAGCCTGGTAATGCCCTGATATCACCAAAAGTGACTCTAGCCCAAGGCGCAAATTCTCGAGACAAGGCATACATTCTATCAACGATCCGATGCAGGGCCATGAACGGATCTCGACGGTCTTCCATGGGGGTTGGGCCGGCATGGACAGGCTGACCCGTGATCACCAGGTCATACCAGTTCATTCCCTGCACACCGGTAAGAACGCCGATCTGGAGTTCTTCCTTTTCAAGTATCGGGCCCTGTTCAATATGCAGTTCAATGAAGCCTTTTATCGGGTGAGGCTTGCACGGCACGCTGCCCTGGTAGTCAATTCGTTGCAGCTCCTGACCCAGGGTGTTGCCAAGACTATCCGTTCGGCTATAACCGTAATCGAGAGAAAACTCACCACACCAAACGCCAGAACCCACCATCGCCGGAGAAAACCTGGCACCCTCCTCATTAGTCCAGATGACCGCTTCCACTGAGGCCTTAGTATCCAGGCCCTGATCATTTAAGGATCGAATCACCTCAACAGCGGCTAATACGCCATAAACACCATCAAACTTACCGCCGGTTGGCTGCGTATCAATATGTGAGCCGGTCATGACCACAGGTAAGGCTGGATTCAGGCCAGGCCGTCGAGCAAATACATTACCCATCTGGTCCACTCTAACCTCGCAGCCAGCATCCTGAACCCAACTCACATACAGGTCTCGAGCCGTTCTATCGAGATCGGTGAGGGCCTGCCGATTGCACCCTCCTCGTTTTGTAGCACCAATTTCGGCCATTTCCATCAGCGACTGCCACAGACGGTCGCCATTTACTTTTAAAGGTCCAGCCATTTCTATTTACCAGCCTAATTATGTTTGCTTTAGCTTATCGTGTTCCACCTAACCATGATAAGCGCTCAAGGCGTTGATTGCGCGACCAGTTAAACCTGCAGTCGCACCTCCACAGATATTAATGGCCTGCCCATTAATGAATCGACTATCGTCGCTAGCCAGAAAATGTATCAGCGCTGCCACTTCTTCAGGCTCACAGATGCGTTGCTGCGGATTCCAGTTCCTCTCGAAGTTAACCAGGCTCTCACCCTCCTCTTCCTGAGCCATCGGCGTATTGACCGTCGTCGGGCAGACACAATTTACCCGAATACCCTGATCTGCAAGTTCTATCGCAGCGGACCGGGTCACCCCGACTACAGCATGCTTTGAGGCAACGTAGGAACTGATATCAGGAACAGCCGACACACCGGCAAATGAGGCTGTATTAACAATTGCTGCGCCCACTGGCATGCTCGGTACCGCCGCCTTTATGCCGTTAACCACACCCATTAAGTTAATATCATAGCAACGCTGAAAGTCCTCGTTGGTCGAATCAAGCAGAGACCGGTATCCTCCGGCTACGCCGGCATTATTCACAAGCACATCAAGGCCACCAAAGGCCTCGCTCGCTGTCACCATCAATTTCCGCATAGCATCAAAATCCGCAACATCCACTGTGAGGGAAAGACACTCTGGGTGCTCGGCAAACTCCGGAGCCACAGCGAGATCACCGATGACGACTTTGCCACCACTATTCAAAAACCGCCTAGCCACTGCCAGACCAATACCTGATGCTCCTCCGGTCACAACCGCTACCTTGCCTTGCAACGAAAAATAGTCCTGCATAATGCCTCCAACATTGGGTTAACGGATAACCGTGTGTAACCTGTTTTTGTGCAGCATACCGAATCTAATGATTCGAATTAACCCAATCGCCAAGCGTCAAACCTGGCAGCGGGAACAAAAAATTACCACCGAGTCCATGGCCCGAAGACCTGTTCACGGTAGCAACAGGATAGGAATAGTCGCTAATTTATAAAAATGCGGTAAGAACCACCATCCCCCCTAGGGGGTAATCTAAAAAATTTCGCAAATCCCCTGATTACCCCGCTACAGGTCATCTATAAAATCTTGTATAACCCACGATGACGTGCTTTTGAGGGTAATCTATAAAGCCCTGAGAATCTAAAAATTAACCCTACCGGGTAATACCTTCCTCAACTAAACGAGGGTAAGGTCTAACCATGATCAGCGAGTCGCAAACCAAGGATAGTACTTACCATGAAAAAAACGATTGACATCAACAGCCCGCAAGCACTAACCGCAGCCTGTGGTAATGGCGTTTCCGGCGTCATGGTTTTTGCACTGCTACCCATGCTATTAGGCGTTTCCGCTGATCATTTAGATTTAACGGAGTTGCAGGCTGGCATGCTGGCATCCGCTTACTTTAGCAGCTACGCCCTGGTAACCGCCGTCTCCATATTCTGGTTGAGGCGTTATAACTGGCAACACATGACCTTCTCGGCTATCGCTGTGATGGCAGTTTCACTCGGCGCGATTGTCCTGGTTGCGTCCTATCAGATAACCTTAGTTAGCTTGTTTTTCTGTGGGGTCGGCGCAGCCGTGTTACACACATTGGGTTATGCCATCATCTCAGACAGGCGCGACAAAGATAGGGACTTTGCCATCAAACTCATCCCAGAACAGGTCATTCCCGCTGCGCTGCTAATACTACTCTCCCTTTATTTCCCTGAATACCTTAACTTCAACACGCTGTTTTTATGTCTATTAGCCATTCTCTTCGGTCATCTTTTTCTTGCCCGGGGGGTGCCCTCCGGGATCAGGTCGTTACAACAACAAACAAAACCAGTTTTAACTAACGGCATCAGTCTGGGTCTGATCGCTCTGTTTTTTTCTTTTACTGGCTTCGCTGGCCTCTGGGCTTTCCTGGAACGCATCGCACGAAACGCTGGAATGGATATCGCCCTGACCGGGCAACTAATCAGTATTGGCCTGATCAGTTCTGCTATCGGCCCTGCCTTTGCTGCCTTCATAGCTGATAAATTCGGTCGAAGCATCCCCCTTATCGTTTCGACCCTGCTGTCCATATTACCCCTGCTTTTATTTATCGAAGTGACGCCTGGTAGATACGCCGTGGTCATGGCGATACTTCCCACTGCCTGGTTCTTCAGCAATGTTTATTTCTGCAGCGTGATATCAGAAAACGACCTTTCCGGACGCATGATTGGCCTGATCCCATTCTCTCTAGCCTGTGGTGCATTAATTGGTCCTGGGCTGTTCGGCTGGGTTATCGACGGCTTTGGATATGCCGCAAGTTACTGGCTCTGCGCTGTTTTATTTGCTATCGGCACGGCGCTGATCCTTTTTCTCAATCAATCAAAGTCGGTGACCGATAATGTCTGAAGAACTAAGAAGTGAAAACGTCTATTTCCTTGAATATGCCATCAAACGGGTCTGGATGGCGGCTGGTGCCAGTGAGTTGCACGCTGACTATGTCGCCGACGCGATTGCGTTTGCACACATCCAAGGCAAGCTCAATCAGGGTCTTGGCGTCTATGAGGCAATCCACATTGCGCTGGAAATGGGCCTACTTGATATCCATGCGACCCCTCAAGTGATATCAGAAGGTCCAACCTGGGCAACCGTAGACGGCAATCGCTCCAGCGGCTACTGGACCCTCAATATGATGGCTGACCTGGCCATCGAAAAAGCCAGAAGCCAAGGTATCGCCATTGTTTTCGGCGGTAATCACAATGATGCTGGCAGCTTTGCCCGTTATGTTTACAAAGCCTTCGAACAGGACATGATGGCATTCAGTTCCAATAACACGGTACCCCTTGCGGCTCCGTTCGGCGGTTTACATAACAAACTATCCTGCCCGCCCTTTGACGCCATCTCACCTGCCGGCAGTGAAAAGCCCATCTGGACCAGCGTGGCCCTGGCAGAAATCTATGATGCGGATATCTCGGAGGCGGCTATTCATAAAAAACGCCTCAAGGGAAAATGGCTGATAGATCCTGTCACTGGCGCCCTATCCGATGATGTCAGGCCCTATGCACAACCCATCGAAGGCATGGGACGGGTATGGGATTGCTCCGCTGCAGGTCAAATTGAAGCACCACGGACCTATGCATTAAATATGTGGAACGAAGCAATGACTGCGATTATTAATCCTATTGGAATTCCGTCCACCAGCCTGCCAAGCATTGAAGATATCGTCTCTGATAGCAGTTCTGATAGCCGGGAGGAACTGTGTGCGTCCGTTGGCGGTAGTTATTACCTGTGCATCAATCCCGCCGTGTTTGGATCCATTGAAAAGGTCAAAGCAAAATCGGATGATTATATTTCCGCGATAGAAAACTGCGAACCGAGGCCTGGACACCGTGTTCGTGTTCCAGGTGAAAAAGCTTACCAGTTCATCAACAGCGATGCGCATTGGGTCGACGTTTTTACCCATCATTGGGATCCGTTTTTTGTTCATATCGCTGGCCAATACGACCTGAGTGAACAACAACTCAGGGAAGATTTTTCGCGCTTGCAACGAAGCCAACCCTAAACACGACGTCAGAACAAGCTATTCGCGGCTTTCCTGGATCTGCTGCGGGGAACGGAGGGCTAAACGACCGACTAAAGCCAGTGGCCGACTAACTTCTCAGTTAGCTGCACGAGTCGGTGTAATCAGCAGGAAAACACCTGTGGTAAGACATGCGGCCAATGTAGCTGCAAACAATAAGGCGATGTATCCCAGACTGGCAATAATAAGCCCTGCGACTCCTGGACCGAGCACGGCGCCGAGCGCCTGGGCTGCGGGAATGAGGACAGCATACCGACCCGCCAGGTCAAGATCTGAAATAATCACCATCTGATAACCTAAAACATAATTCCAGAAGAGCGAAAACAGAAATGTCGCGACCGCATAAGTCAAGATGCCATGATCCGTCGAATAAACAAAGAAAACACTCAGGAAAGCGGCCAATGACAGCACAAGCGGCCTACTTCTGCCAAACCGGTTGGCCAGTATGGCGACCATCAAGCCACCCACTACGCCCCCGATCATAGAGAAGGAAAGACTGATACTAATCCCCTGCGCAGACAAACCCTTATCAACCCCCAATCGCTCGACGAAGGCCCAGACACCGGCCAGTGCAGCAAAATATACGGTCAGACCAATCAGGCCAAACCAGAGGCCGTGGCGATGGCTAGAAAGGGCCGGACCCGGATTGATTGGTGGCGATAAGCGCTTCTGCTCATGAGGGATATCGCCCAGCCATACCACACTCAAAACAGCCGGCACCATGATGATTGCCAGGGCGATCATAAGGCCTGCGAAACCCCAATTCGGCACAATAAAACTGGGCAGAACAAACAACAGCGCCATCGCAAGCAACTGCTGGCTGACTAGCAGAATACCAAAAGCCTGTTCACTATCAGGCCTTTGCCCAGCTATCAGCACAGCCAGTCCAAACAGCAATCCAGCACCGAAACCAGACACCAGCATGCACAAACCCAGCACAATTAAATCAGACATTAAACCAGCAGCCAGGAGCCCAACACACAGAAGAACATAAGCAGCCTTGGCCAGGACCTTTAAACTGAATTGCCTGATTAAAAAAACAGCAGCGATGCAGGAAGCAAAATACCCCGTAAAATAACTACTCGCGAGCAGGCCGGCCTGCTGTTGCTGCCAGCCAAAAGAATCCATGGCAGCACCAATGATAATCGGCAACAGGAGAAATACTGCTGCCCCCGCGGCTGCCATCACCGCTGCCGACATGATTACTGGCTTTGAATCAATCATCAATGGCCTCTCGAGGCTTCCATCGGAGCGCCTCACTTCCTGCAATCCACACACAGCAATTCTGATGGTGCGACTGCAGGGTTAGCGTTTATCCTTCTTGTTAAGAACTTCAACCGCCTTTAACAGCCACTTAGGCGCCGTATTCCCCGCGCCCACTCCACCATAGCTGAGTAATCCTTCTTTAGTCAGTTTACCTTCCAGAATACCTTCTGCTAATTCCTCCAGGTCCTTAAGAAAACGACTGAGATAGGCATCTTCCATCACATCCAGGGTCAAGTGAATTGCTGGTGGCGAGGTAACGCCCAAAAGACGCCAGCCCCGCTCTTCCATGCCACCCACTAATAGCTGAATATCAAACTGATCCGAGGCGATCATGAGCAAAGGGCCATCTGTAGGCCAGGTATGTAAACCTTCAATAGCAGCACACTGACTGATCAGGGCATTTTTTACATCCAGGATGCGCTTGGCATTACGCAGGTAACCCTGTTCTCCCCAGAAGTGCATTAAGGCCCAAATACCCGCCACCGGGCCCAGGGTGCGAGAGCCAACGAAACCCTGGGATAAATACAAACCACAGGCCCACTCAGTAATGGGCATATAGTGATACTGGTATTCATCCTGTGAACGCCACAGTACGGTCGAACAAGGTTTGGGCGCATAGCCATACTTGTGCAGATCGGCCGATATCGAGCGCACCCCCGGAACTGAAAAATCGAAATCCGGGAAATCAACGCCGAGCTTCCTAAAGTACGGCAGGATATAACCGCCCACACAAGCATCGACATGCAGCCAAAGATTTTTCGATAAAGCCAAAGCACCCATCTCGGGAATTGGATCAACTTGGCCGTAGGGCCAATTGGGCGCCGAGCCAACAATACCAATTGTATTTTCATTAATGGCGGCTTCCAGACCAGCCATATCACAAGATAGATCCGGTTGCTGAGCCACCGTAACCACTTTGATATCGAGATACTGACAGGTTTTATGCACCGTTGAATGCGTTGAATAGGGGGCGACTACTTCTGGCAGGGTAATGCCCGGTTTAGTCTCCCTGGCCCATTTCCGCATGGCGTGAAGGGCGTTAAAGTTCGACTCTGTACCACCACTGGTTAAATTAGCACTACTGTCCTTGTCTCCCTGCATCAGGTCAATGCAAATATCCAGCACTTCATCTTCCATTTTTGCGGCGGCAGCTTCCTGGAAAGTAAACAATCCATTCCACTCGAGAAATTCGTTAAAAGCCTCGTGGGTCAGTAGCGCCATTTCTTCTTGACCCTGAAATGTCGTACTGGCGAGTTTGCCCCGCTGCCCTGGCGTCATCTGGGCCCTGAGGTCCTTTATCTGCTGAATCACCGTGTCATAAGATTCGCCGATTAACGGCATAGCATAACGTTCCGTAGCCATCCGTTTTCTCCTGATATTAGTGGGTTAAAAGACCGCTGAGGCCCGGTTGTCTGAATTAGCCCTTGTCCGCAATGACGTCCTTGATGCTCAGTTCCAGTGCATTAAAAAGTTCATCAATCTCGGATTTTTTTATAATCAATGGTGGTGATATCACCACGACATGACCGATAGGCCGAACGATGACACCATAATGCAAACAACGCTGATAAATTCTATGGGCTACATCAAAAGGGGCTTTAGTACTTTTATCCGCGACCAGGTCGATACCCAGCATAAAACCTTCGCCGCGAACATCGCCAACCATCGCAAGATCAAGTAACCTCCTGGCTTCACTCTGAAAATAAGGCGCTAAATTCCGGACGTTGCCTAACACATCCTCCGATTCGAGAATTTCAATGTTCTTGAGTGCTGCAGCACAGGCCAAGGCATGCCCGCTATAGGTGAAGCCCATACTAAATACACCTCCTTCAACCTGAGGCTGACTGATGACGCGGTAAATTTCACTTGAAAAAATAGCGGCTCCCAATGGGACGTAGCCAGAATTAATCCCCTTGGCTAAGATTAAAACATCAGGAACAAATCCATATACCGCTTCACAAGCAACCCATTCTCCCAGGCGCCCAAACCCGGTGACGACTTCATCGGCGATCAGCAGGACATCATACTTCCTGCAGACTTCCGCCACGCCCCGCTGATAACCCTGCGGCGCAACCAACACCCCTCCAGCGCCCATTACCGGTTCAGCAATAAATGCAGCTACATTTTCTGGTCCCAACTCCAGAATGTGATTTTCCAGTTCCTTGCAAAGAAAAGCGGCGTAGTCTGGCTCGGATAGAGTCTCCGCTCCGATGGGGCGTCGATACATATCCGCCGACGATACATGACTGATCCACTCGTCACCAATGGTATCTAACTCGTATTTTGTCGCCGCAATACCGGTCAAACTGGCGGCGACATAGGTACTGCCGTGATAGCCGTCCTTTCGAGCTATGACTTTTTTCTTATTCGGTTTTCCACGCAGATTGTTATAGTAATGAATGATCCTTATCGCCGAATCAATCGCTGTTGATCCACCGGTCGTATAAAAAACGTGGTTCAGGCTCCCCGGCATTAATTGGGCCAGTTTTTCAGCCAGTTCTGCAGCGGGTTCGGTGGTCGTATGACCAAACGGGTTGTAATACTGTAGTTTCCTGGCCTGGTTAGCAATAGCATCAGCCATCTCCGCTCTTCCGTGACCAATATTGGCACACCAAAGACCGGCGATGGCATCCAGGTACTGGTTTCCCTGACGATCAACGACATAACAACCGGACCCCTGGCTGATGACATGGCTACCCTCCTGTTGAAAGGTGGCAAAATCGGTATAGGGGTGGATAAAATGGGCTTTATCCTGCTGCCAATAGTTAGCACCAACCAGACTGGTGTCATGGGGATGGGTAGGTTTTTGCTTGCTCATCAAGGATATTCCCGATCGACTTTTCAGGCTGTATAAAACCATGCACCGGCCCATGAGGGAAGCCCCCTTTAGGGGTACTGTATTGGCTTATTGAAAAGTCGCACCACTACAGCTTTAATAGAATCTACACACTGTCGCTCAGGCTGGACCCATTTGACTCAGAAACATCTACTATCAGATGAATGGTATCAATCGCTAGCAGAGATCATTGAGCTGATCGGTGATGATGAATTCAGCCTCTGTTTCGCTAGCCTGTGCCAGTCTCTGACCGGTTATGACAGTACTGTCCTCATTGCTTTTCTTCACAATCAGAAGCCCAGCCTGGTATTCAGCAATTTAAGATCCCAAGACGAAACACCGACACTCGGACCTTATTTTGATGGCGCCTACCTGCTCGATCCTTTTTATGAACTCTATCGAAATAAAGCAGTCGACGGTATCTATCGATTACGGGATGTTGCCCCGGAGAATTTCTCGGAAACCGAATACTACCGAAGCTACTTTAAGAATACCCGCATCATCGATGAGTCCGCGCTGTTCGTACAAATCACCCCGGAGATTTACCTCAGCGCATCTTTTGGACTGCGCGACGGCAGTAAACCCAGAGAACTTCAGATCCGTGAGCTACGTAAAGTATTCCCTATTCTCGCTTCCGCTTTTCGGCAACACTGGTCAAGAGAAAATCAATTGGCCCCACTGCTCGATAGCGGCAAGACCAGCGGCGAGTTCGGTAGCACCCTGGAAGCCGCTTTTAGCAACTTTGGCAACAGATACCTAACCAAGCGCGAGTGCGAAATAGTCAAGTTAATCCTTAAAGGATATTCCAGTAAATCGATTGCATCCCTTCTCGAGATTAGCGTCGATACCGTGAAAGTACATCGAAAAAGATTCCACAATAAACTGGATATTTCTTCCCAAGCCGAGCTGTTCTCATTATTTTTAGAAGCCATCTCTATGGTTCCACTCGGAGCTGAGCTGGACCCACTGCACTATTACTACCGCAGCCAGAAGGTTGTCGACAAGAACCTAACCCCACAATGACCTTTTATGGCCCCCAACCTGGCCATCGAAACTAGTTGCAGGAGCCCGTGCTTGTCGACCCATGCCGGTCTGTTTCCACTTGCTGTATAGTGACCCTATGGCAATCCATGAAACAGATCATCTGGGATTTGAGGCTCCTGCTCCATTGGAGCATCCTGCCAGGTCGAGTATCCCGGATGGGCATCCGGCAGGACCTGCCCTGGGAGAGGTTCTACCTGACTTTACTTTACCCGATCACCTGGGAAGACCTGTCAACTTTCACGACCATCGCAGCGGCAGGAAGGTGGTCTTGAGTTTCATTCGCTCGGTTGTTTGGTGACCCCCCTGTCTGACCCAACTCGGTGAGTTAAGGGAAAACTATCATCTGTTTGAAGCAGCCGGGATTGACCTGGTGGTCGTTTCCTACGACGACCAGTCGGCCCTTAAAGCCTATATCACTGCGACTACTGCACCCTTCACCCTGCTTTCGGATAAAGACTCAAAGGTCATTAGAGAGTATGGCATTTTCAATAAAAGTGTCCTTCCAGGTGATATCCCCATCTATGGTATCCCTTATCCAGGCAGCTATGTAGCTAATGAGCAGGGTCGCGTCATTTACAAAACCTTTCTGGAAAGTTACAAGTGCCGTGAAAACCCCCAAGTGCTAATCGATGCAGCGCTAGGACAGGTCAGCCTGGGTGACCCAGAGACTAGCAAACAAGGGGGTGATGAAGATATTCGCATCCGGGTCGGCCTGTTGGGTGGTGCGATCAAACAGGGAGCCCAACGCAGAATTGTGGTTCGATTTGAAATGAGCCCAGGATTACATCTTTACGGTCAGCCAGTTCCTGCGGGAATGATTCCTGTCGAGATCACTGTAACCGGACCGGATGGCCTGGTCGTGAACCCCCCTATCCTGCCAGCGACTGCACCACTATGGCTTGAGGAATTAAATCTAGAACTGGCTGTCTGGACTGATCAACTCGATGTGCAAATACCGATATATGCTCTATCTAAAATCGCTTCCGAACTCCAACCCCTCACCAGCACTGAATTAACCCTGGAAGTCAATGTACGCTACCAGGCCTGCAATCAAATCACCTGCCTGCTTCCGCGCACCGAACGATTCGTGCTAACCGTACCAGTAGAGGCAATCGATGTACCCCAACTAAGTATGTTCGCGGGTAATGGCCAGAAGACCCTGGGATTCAAAGCGGCTCCACATCTCCTGAGACTGGTCTGGCGCATATTTCGAATGAACCCGTTTGCCTTCTTGAAAGGGTTTGCAAGGCAGAGAGACAGAATTCGCAACGCCAGGAAACGTCGCTTTAGTTAAACGAGAATCCTGCCAAGCGCGCGGTGTCATCTCCCGGACAATCGATTGATTGATACAGCTGGCTATTCATCACGGTCAAGTGATTTCATAACAGCTGCAGTATATCGCTCCCCGGCTACATTGTTCTTGCTGAATAACTGATCTACCTGTTCGATCACTTCATCGCTGAGAATGAGGTCAGCGGCAGCTGCGTTTTCTTCAAGGTACTGGACTCGTTTCGTCCCGGGTATGGGGGCAATAAGCCCCCCCTGGGCCAATAACCAGGCCAAGGCAACCTGTCCCCTGGAGATATTAAGCCCATCGGCAATTAATCCTAATTTTGCCACCAATTGAAGGTTGGTTTGCAGGTTTTCGCCTTGGAACCGAGGCATAGTGGTGCGCATATCACCGCTTCCCTGCATTGATTCCTGGCCCGTTATCCTTCCTGTCAGGATAGCCCTGCCCATGGGACTAAATGGCACAAACCCCACGCCTAGCTCTTTGCAAGCCGGTAATACATGGGTTTCAGGGTCACGAGTCCATAGTGAGTATTCAGACTGAACCGCTGATATAGGGTGAACAGCATGGGCTCGACGCAACGTCACTGAGGAAATTTCAGACAGACCCAAGTAACGCACCTTGCCTTTTTCTACCAGCCTAGACATGGCACCAACCGTGTCTTCTATGGGAACCAAAGGATCCAAGCGATGCAGGTAGTAAAGATCGATGATATCGGTTTGTAATCGGGTCAACGACTCATCACAACGCGTTTCAACCTGATCGGGGTGGCCATTAATTCCCCGTTTTCCCTCTACCAGGGTGATACCAAATTTAGTGGCCAACTGGATTTCCTGACGACGCGATTTTAACACTCGACCGATGAGTTTCTCATTGTGACCCATACCATAAGCGTTGGCTGTATCAAGAAAGCTGACCCCAATATCAAGGGCTCGATGCAGGGTTCTTTCCGACTCTGCCGTGTCAGCCTCCCCATAGGCCTGGGACATACCCATACAGCCTAGGCCAATGGCACTCACCTCTAATTCACCTAACCTTACTTTTTTCATCTCATCCCTCCTGAAGCCCTTGCAATAGCGATTCCGCAGCCTCTTCTGAATCAGCCATGGAGGCCCGCTTAAGTACGATAGATATGCCTCAAACCATACCCTGCTCAACGATAAATTCAGAAATCAGGTCAACGCCATCATTCTGTTTGAGATTAGTAAAAGCGAACTTCCTGTCACCACGCATGCGCTTCGAATCCGTCTGCATAACTTCAAGAGATGCCCCCACATAGGGAGCGAGGTCAGTTTTGTTAATGACCAAAAGGTCGGATTTGGTAATGCCAGGTCCGCCCTTTCTGGGAATTTTGTCACCTGCAGACACATCAATCACATAAATGGTCAGATCCGACAATTCGGGGCTGAAAGTCGCGCTCAGATTATCCCCTCCACTTTCGATGAAGATGATATCGAGCTGGGGGAATTTATCATTTAGCTCAGCCACCGCATTCAGATTCATGGAAGCATCTTCACGAATCGCCGTATGTGGACATCCGCCTGTTTCTACTCCTACAATCCGGTCATCCTGCAATGCTTGGCTTCGTATCAGGAATTCGGCATCTTCCTGGGTATAGATATCATTGGTTACCACTGCAATTTCGTACTGGCTGCGCATCCTCTTACAAAGTGCCTCTACCAGTGCTGTTTTACCCGAGCCAACGGGCCCGCCAACGCCTACTCTCAACGCATTACCCATAGTCATTTTTGATTCATCCTCGTTATCTGTTAAGACCGAAACAAGCGCGAATACTGTATTTCGTGCATGCTACTGGCCATTGCCACGCCATAAGCCGTATTGCCAATTTCATCGTCACTGAGTAATTCTGCGGTCTCGATTATTCCGGGTATCGCATCAACCAGGCTGGCCAGCAATCGCTGACCATCGGTCTGCCCAAAAGGCATTAATTTTATCAAAGCACTGACCTGATTATCACACCAATTCCATAAAAACCCTGGCAAAGCCTGGTGTAAAGGTATTGACCAACTGTGAGCGGCAAACGCAAAAGCCGTTAAATAGGCTATGGACTCACCACGCAAAGCTGCCGGTAGTTCAAGCTCCAGGTCATTTAACAAGCGTGTCAGTGCCTGACCTAACTGTTGATCCTCCAATAGTAGTTCACTGGTTTCCCTGGAGCTGAGCAAGAAATGGTTCCAATAAACCACACCTGCCAGGTCAGGTTCCGAGAAAGCCGAGAACAATCTCATACAAATCGGCGCTTCAAGTCGCCCTAGCGTAGCCTTGAGTTGCCCAGACATCCATTCATAAGCACTGCTGCGGTCGCTCACCCAGTCGGTTTCAACGGCAAATTCAAGCGCCTGCGAATAGGCATACGCGCCAACCGGTAAAGTTGGTGAAATCAGTTGCCATAGTCTGAATTCATGCGAACTGAACGGCTTAGTAGTCGATTCAAACATGTTCAATGTCATGAGTATGGTCAGGAGACACTCTGTGTTGGTGCATGCCCTGCTGGTAAGCACCTGATTCAGGCTCAAATGGAGCAGAAATATGGGTTAACCGCCCGCCCAGACTTTCAACCAGTTGATCCAGCACATGATCACACTGGTAACGTAGCCAGGTTTCGTTAATCTGCAATGGAACATGCCGGTTGCCTAAATGAAAACAAAGCCTGGCAATCAGCAAGGACGAATCTGCCTCGACCTGTGAGACAGTTTCATCTGCTGCCCTAACCTGAATGACGGTATCATCTTCTGCTTTAAGTAAATCGCCCTGTTGCAGTGTTCTGCCCCGCTCTAAAAACAAGCCTACTGCCCTGCCATCATCCAGTTTTGACTTGAACCGGGTTTTCTGGCGCAATTCAAAAGGCAATGTCAGGGTCGCCTGATGCATGGAACCTGCCCCCGCCAATGTGGATATCCTCAAATAGGCCATAGAACTAAATCATCTCTAGCTTGTTAACAATGAAGTCTGGTGCGATGAAAACCGTTTTATATCATGTTTCAGAAAAGGAAATAACGCTGAGCCAGAGGCAGAACCTCGGCAGGCTCACAGGTCAGCAGTTCGCCATCAGCTCGGACCTGGTAGGTCTGTGAATCGACTTCAATATCAGGCTGATAACTATTGTGAATCAAATCCTTCTTGCCGATATTGCGGGTATTCCTGACAGCACTGATCTGGTTTCTGAGACCAAGTTGTTGGGCAACATCATTCTCGATCCCTAACTGCGACAAAAAGGTCATACTGGTAGCATTCCTGGCCCCTCCCAGCGACCCAAACATAGGACGGTAATGAACCGGTTGTGGCGTCGGTATTGATGCATTTGGATCCCCCATAGCTGCCGCAGAGATCATTCCACCTTTGATAATCAGCGCTGGTTTCGCACCAAAAAAAGCTGGTTTCCACAATACGATATCAGCCAGCTTGCCTACTTCAAGTGAACCGACCTCATGACAGATACCATGTGAAATGGCAGGATTGATCGTATATTTCGCAATATATCGTTTTGCCCTGAAGTTATCATTGCGATCGGAGTCCTGAGCTAATGCACCACGTTGAACTTTCATTTTATGGGCAGTCTGCCAGGTTCTGGTAATCACTTCACCGACTCGCCCCATGGCCTGGGAATCAGAGGCGATCATGCTGAAGGCACCGAGATCATGAAGAATATCCTCAGCAGCAATGGTTTCGCGACGGATGCGTGACTCCGCAAAGGCGACATCCTCAGCAATACTCGAGTCCAGGTGATGGCAGACCATCAGCATATCAAGATGCTCATCTACGGTGTTCACGGTATAGGGCCGGGTTGGATTGGTACTTGACGGCAGCACATTGGCCTGACCGCAGGCCTTGATAATATCCGGGGCATGACCACCCCCGGCACCTTCCGTATGAAAGGTGTGAATAGTTCGGTCCTTGAAGGCAGCGATGGTGTCCTCTACAAAACCCGATTCATTCAAAGTATCGGTGTGAATGGCAACCTGGACATCAGTCTGCTCAGCGACTGCGAGACAATTATCAATCGCGGCCGGTGTGGTGCCCCAATCTTCGTGGAGTTTCAGGCCCATGGCTCCGGCAGCAACCTGCTCCAGCAAAGGTTCAGGAAGGCTGGCATTACCTTTACCCATGAAACCCAGATTCATGGGTAATTGATCAGCGGCCAAAAGCATCTGGTGAATATTCCAGGGGCCTGGTGTGCAGGTGGTCGCATTAGTCCCGGTAGCCGGCCCAGTGCCGCCACCCAGCATCGTTGTCACCCCGGACATCAAGGCGTCATCAACCTGTTGCGGACAGATAAAGTGAATATGCGCATCAATACCGCCTGGCGTCGTAATCATGCCTTCGCCAGCGATGGCTTCGGTGCCCGGGCCAATGACGATATCAACACCTGATTGAGTGTCCGGATTACCAGCCTTGCCAATTCCGCTGATCCGGCCATTTTTAATACCAATGTCAGCTTTTACAATGCCCCAGTGATCTAGTATCAGCGCATTGGTAATAACGACATCAGCAACTTGCTCAGTGACCGCCTGACTCTGGCCCATGCCATCACGAATAACCTTACCGCCCCCGAATTTTACTTCGTCGCCATAGCAGGTTCGATCTTCTTCAACTTCGATGATAAGTTCAGTGTCGCCCAGGCGAACCCTGTCGCCCACGGTAGGACCATACATCTCTGCATAAGCCTGTCGGGTCATCTTCGCCATGGTTTTGTTCTCCCTGATAGATTAACGATGGTTACGGCTTGTTAGAGCTTGCCCATCACTTTTCCATTAAAACCGAATACCTGCCGGTTACCAGCATATTCAACCAGTTCGAGCTCACGTTCCTGACCTGGCTCAAACCGGATAGCCGTTCCTGCCGGAATATTCGGGCGAAAACCTCGAGTCGCTTCCCTGTCAAACTCGAGCGCGCTATTAGTTTCATAAAAATGATAATGAGACCCCACCTGAACTGGCCGGTCTCCCTTATTCGCCACACTGATGATCAGCGTCGACTTGCCTTCATTGAGAGAAATCTCTCCAGCGTCAATAAAGTATTCACCTGGTTTCATAATTGTGTGCTCTATATTGCAGTGGACCTAGGTTATAGGGTTGTGGACAGTGACCAACTTAGTCCCATCAGGGAAGGTCGCTTCAACCTGAACATCAGGAATCATCTCGGCAATTCCATCCATTACATCCTCTGTGCTCAGTAAGGTCGTACCGTAACTCATTAAATCAGCAACACTTCGGCCATCTCTAGCACCCTCGAGAATAGCGGCTGATATAAACGCCACTGCTTCCGGGTAATTTAGTTTTACCCCCCTGGCTTTGCGCCGTTCTGCGAGCAAAGCCGCAGTAAATAGAAGCAGTTTGTCCTTTTCTCTTGGTGACAAATCCATTCAGACTTCCTCTTATCACACCAGCGGTTCTATGACTTAGTGAAACTGGCCCCCGCTGGTATCGCAGCGGTATCGCTGATCATTGACCTCAAGTATGCCAGATTCTAGGTTGTATCGCTTCCTTTGCCATGATATCCGGCCTTAATATCTGCCAGATCTGTAGTAATTTTTTCCGCGCAAGCTCAGCCTGCCTTGCCAGCACTCGACAGACAAGCAGACCATTGATCAAAGTAGTTGTCAGCCGCGCTGATTCCTCAAAGCCGGTGATTTCCCTTACTTTGTCGCGCATAAAAACCGTACCTGGCGCAGCAACCAGGTAGCCAACCACCGGATAATCATTAAAGCCCCAGGGCTCAGTCAGCATTTTACCAGCCCCTTCGATCAGTAAGCGATCGTTCAACAGCACCTTGCCCTGCTGCGCTATTTCAAGACTTTGGCGAATAGTTCCCTGCTGGAAAGGCTCACTGGATGCCGGGCGTCCCAGGCAAATCACATCCCAGGTGATGAATCGTGATTCAAGGGCCAAATCAATTCGGGTATCCAATCGGGTATTACACTGATCAAAAAAAATCGATTCCTGCGGCAGCCACTCCAATGCTGCTCCCTGCCCCAACTCAAACCTTTGTCGCAATCGAGACTGGCGCTCATCCGAGCGATAAAACTTGTTTGCCGCAGGAGTAGTTACCAGGACGTGACTATGTTCCTGCAACTTAAGCTCTATGGCCAACTGGTCACCGCCAACTACCCCCCCAGGCGGGTGAAGGACATAGACATGACAGGTGTCACCTTCAGGATAAAAGGGTTTTTGAACTGCCAATGGGCCTCGAAAAGACTTACTGGAAATCTGTGTACGGTCGCCTTTAACTGCAAACTGAAGCACTAAGTTAGCCGACCAGCCGGGTTGGTATTGGACATCTGGTTTTGAAGGGGTGCCCACAGGTGTCATAAGAGGAGAATTAGTCATAACTGAAAGCTGGTGGCATGTAGAGCCTACTGTTTAAAAATTTGTATTAGTCAGGCTATTCTGACCGGGCCAGACCAGACCTGGCATGACACTAACCTCATGCCAGGTTCTCAGCGGTCTGGCCTTCCCACCTGTGCTATCGACCACCTGGAATCAAGACCCTATCGGCCCTTAAACTCTGGCAGCCGTTTTTCCAGAAATGCTTGCCTGCCTTCCCCATAATCTTCTGACAGACGAATCTCCAGCCGACGCGCGTCGCCGAGTTGTCTTGCTGATTTCTCATCAATATAAACGGCATTCCATAGAGTTGCCTTCTGTGCCCGCAACGCCAGTGGCGCACATTCGAGCACCAACCTTCTGGCAAAGTCATAAGCGTCATTACGCAATGCTCCGGGGGCACTGATGTGCTCAACCAATCCTGCCTTGCTGGCCCAGTCTGCATCCTTGGCATCTCCAGGGGATAAGAATGCAAATGATTTTGCATAACCGAGTCGTCGGGCCAGCTTAAGCGGAATATCAACCGGGTTGACGCCAATACGAACCTCCGAGATCATGAATTGCGTCGTCGCATCAGCAAATACCATATCACACGCAAGCACCAGGTTTACGCCTTCACCGACACAGTAGCCCTGCACCGCGGCAATAACCGGTTTATCCGTCACCATCTGTTGATCAATATCCAGGCCTCCTAGTCCGCTGGTGATGCCCTTGCTTGCCAGTTCATTCAAGGCATTGACATCAGCACCCACCGAAAAAGCCCGGTCACCTTCAGCCTGGATTACGGCAACCCAAGCCTCTTCGCTGCGATGAAACGTCTCCAGCGCCTGATTCACGGCCTGGTACATCGCTGCATCAAACGCATTTAATTTTTCAGCTCGATTCAGCGTTATCAACGCAACCCTGTCTTTTACTTCATACAGTACTCGATCAAAAAAATTCTGCTGCATCTAGCTGCCCCCGAAAAGTTTAATTCATTTTGCCAGAAACACCGCCGCTGCAGTCATACAGAGGCGAATAAGCCTTCAATCTGAGCACTTATCCCGGCTTGATTCTCCAACCTGGCAATCCACGACGCGGGTATTCCCGATGCCCCGCCTATGCCATAAAGACCCCCACAGGCAGCGCCCAGTATAATAGCCCGGCCACAATTATCTCCTCCCGCATAGATATTCGCCCTGATGGCATCGACAAATGACGAGGTCGACTGTAGGTTAAATAAGATACTCGGGACGCCTGCCCCCAGATCACAGTGCATACCCACTTCGCGGGTCAGTTCCGGCACAGAACCAGAGCTGGCAAGGGCTGCTTGCAGGGAACTACGATTGCTTTCAGAGGCGATGCTCAAACCTTTAGCAATTGCACTGTTAACATCCTCTCCCGCTATAATCGCATCCAGCAGTTGAGTACAGATCATGCCAAAATTAACCGCACGTGGGGTATTATTGGTTACCCGAATGGCGCTTTCGGCATGATCTAATAGATCCGGATGTCCTGAATACCGAGCGATCACGGCAGGTAACTTGCTCACAGCAGGCAGTTGCTCATCGACTGCTCCCGGAAATTGAATACCTGCCTGGAGGGCTTTTATGATTTCTCCTGCATACCCCAGACTCGCTTCCGAGTCCGGCATAGCATTGGTAATATAAACTGCTTCCTCTTGTAACCTCTCTCCCTGGAAGCGCCTGGCTGCGGCCAAAATTTTAACTAGCAGCGTTGATTTTTGACGTGCATCGCCGGCAAATGGCACCGCATTAACCCTTTGTAACGATTCGTGTTCACCCCGGTAAATCGTATCCAGTGTTTCTCTAGTGGGACGATCTATATAGCCGGTGAACTTCCCACCATAGCCAAAATGATCACGGAATGCGTCCTGATAAGCGCCCTTCTGGTATTGGCCATCGCTTTCCAGCATGGATTTCAACATCACCCAGCATTGTTCCCCATATTGGGATAACTGACCGGCTCGCTTACCAGGATGGGCAAAATAACCTACATTACCAGTGAAATCTGATTCGTCAGGCTCCCGAAACTCAGGTTCTTCCGAGGCTAATTTAAGAATCCGTGTCTGACTATACAACCAATGGAATCCAAGCGCAGCAGCATCGGCAACAAAGGCCCCCATAATGGCATTTTTAGCACGCGTCAAATTTGCTGAATCGAACATAATCACCTCTGCACAAGTACTCATTAACAATCTGCATCCGCTGACTGTCAGGGTAGATTACAGTGGGGAGCATTTCAATCACCATCTCCTGTATGATACTAACTAGCCACTGTCAAACGAGGCAAGGTGCAAAACTCCTTCAATCAAGCGCAACGCCCTGGAGAAAACCATCGCTCTGTGCGGACAGGAGAACCTCTCAATATAACGCTGATTAAAAGAAGGGGCTCCACTACATGATTACTCGGAAATCCGGTTATCTACAAATTAAGCAGCACGACCAGGCACCACCAGAAAGTTTCATTCTGGAGCAATCCGGGGCCTGCAAAATTGAGCGCGTCTTTTCCCCACAGGAAGTTCGGGCCTTAAAGAAAGAAATCACTGATATCTATGAGAATCGAGTTCCTGATGGGCGTAATCCGCATCGACCAAATGACATTGACGAGCATTTTCGCTACGAGATGCTTAATCGCAGCCAAGCCTGCCAGGAAGCCATAGGCAATGAACGCCTACTAGCAGTCATAGAACCTTTGCTGGGAGAGGACTGTCATGTTATCGCAAATACAGCCTGGAGGAACCCAGCCAAACCTAATGATCCATCCCAAGCATGGCATATTGATGCTGGCCCACACATCCCCCTACCTGAAGGCACACTCTGGCCTGTTGATATCCCACACCCCGTTTTTGCAATAGGCTGCCATATATTATTACAGCGCTGCAGTTTGGAAGACGGGCCTACCGGTATCATAGCGGGCAGCCATTTATCTGGAAAGCCGCCACCCCCTGATCGCTTATTTGATCCTGAACTGAACTTCAACGGGAAAGCAGTTTCTCCATTAACCGGAGACCCTGGCGACGTTTTACTGTTTGTATCAGATGTCTGGCACCGCAGACCCCCTACCGGAAGTCACGACCAGGGACGGTTTTTCCTACAAGTTCATTATGGTCGCAGAGATATTCAGCAGCGCCTGCAGACCACTGAGCAAATAAATCAACTCAGCCAAGCAGCAATCCAACGAGCGACTTCAGGCAGAAGAAAAACCCTTATCGGGTTGCATCGACCGGGTTTTTACGATGGCTAAGGCTAACATGACTTTAACAGCTTGTGTCCCAGCTCAGTAAGGGATTCGCACCCCTACCTGCTTTGCACAGCTTCAGTACCAATACCCCGATCTGGTGATCGATAAAGGCAATGGACCCACCTGTGTGACAGTGGTACCGCTGCGGTATCAAGCCAAAAAGGGCGTGTCACAATGCTGACTGCAATGGCGCTGCAAGAGCGAAAACGAAAGCCTTGGTAATCAGGCGATAGTCGGGCCTTAAAAATTTTAACCGTACCTTGTATCAATAAATTCCAATATCGCTTCTCGAACAGCTTGCCTATCTGATTCCCAGCGTCGCCCCCTACCGGTAAAAAGTGTTTCGCCTTCCAACAATGACATCAGGCACAGAGCTTCAGCACGTGGCGACTGACTTCCTTCCAATTCAAGTGCCCTCTCAAGATTAGTTAAATAGTTTGCGTAGATATCTTCCAATAGCTCCGACACCAAAGGTTCGACCTGTTCCATTGCCCAGAGTTGCGGCCAAAGCCTATCGCTCGAGAGAGATTCGCCTGCGGTATCGTCAAGCAAGAATACTGCCATTTGACGAACCCCTGGAACCTCGCCTCGCGGATACAGTGCATCAAGGGCCGTTTTTTTGTAGGCCGCAGCGATATAGTCAACAAGAGCTCGCAGCATCACTTCCCAGGTGCGGAAGTGGTATTGCAGCGCACCCAGTTTCATACCACTGGCACGTGCCAGGGCCCGCATGCTCAGACTGCTGTAGCCCTCATCTGCAATAATCTCGATTGCGATCTGCAATATTTGTTGCTTCCGATCACTCACTTAGCCGTTGTCCTATCAGTATGGCAATCCAGAAGACAAGCTAGAGTATGTCTTCTGTCATGTAAAGCATAAAAACAGCCTCGTCGCGGCCTTCGCAGCACAACCTTTTTCAATTGATTGCCAACTGGTTTGAAGAACCTCAGGCAAGCCAATTCCAGGCTACCAATCGGTACTCCAATGGCTTTCGATTAACAGCAATCGGGCTCCACATCCCTTACAATATCGGCCACCTGATCGCCTCGCCGCTCAGAATATCGACTTCACATTCTACTCAACGCACAGCAATGAGCTCTACCTCAAAAACGAGCGTGGTATTACCTGGAATCGGGCCAACCCCATTAGCGCCATAACCAAGTTCAGGTGGTACCGTTAACTTCCATTTATCGCCTTCTTTCATCATTTGCAGGGCCTCAGTCCATCCTGCGATGACTCCATCGACCGGCAAATCCAGGGGTTCTCCGCGATCTACCGAAGAATCAAACACCCGACCATCCTCAAAAGTACCATGATAATGGACCGAACAAACATCAGTCGGCCCTGGTGTCCGGCCATCACCTGAACTCATTATCTCGTAGCGCAGTCCTGACGCAGTCACGTTTACATCACTCATAGTCTCTCCCATTTAAGCTGATTCGATTTTCAAGGTGTCTACCATAACCTAAATGCCCGCTTCAGTAGAGCTTCACGCTTGCCCTGCACGGTTAAAGCTATCTATCTAACTGCCTATCTATCTAACTGCCTATCTATCTAACTGCCTATCCATCTAACTATCCATCTAACTGCCTATCCATCTAACTATCCATCCATCTATCCATGCATGCAAGCAAGCAAGCAAGTAGGCAGGCAAGTAAGCAGGCAATCCAAAAATTACCTTCGAAAATTTAGACATTGAATCCTACTTCTTTTTAGCCTTTAATTTTGCTACGACTAATTATGGCGCGACACAAGTAATGGGTCTTTCCTGCGACTCAATACCGAATGCTAACGCCAACAACACCAGGGGAAATCATGCTCACTTTATTCACTGCAAAGTCCGTTATTACCATGAACCCCTCAATGCCGAGAGCAGATGCCATCCTGGTGCGCGACGGACGCATCATCGAGGTCGGGCGAGTAGAACAGATGCGACCCTGGCTGGATGCTCACCCGCATACACTGGATAGCCAGTTTTCCGAGAAAATTATCTGCCCAGGTTTTATTGACCCACATCTTCACCCAACTATGGCTGCAGTGCTGCTTCCCATGGAGTTCATCACGGCAATGCGCTGGAAGCTGCCATGGGGTACCGTTGAACCGACTCTCACCGGCGACCAGTTTGATCAGCGAATGGCCGCTCTGCACGCAGGGAAAGAACCGGATGCTCCCCTTTTCATCTGGGGTTATCACACCCTATGGCATGACCCCATGAGCAGGCAACGGATCAACGACATCAGCAGCGAACGACCTATCATCGTCTGGCACCGCTCGTTCCATGAGCTTTATATGAATGATGCGGCTCTAAAAATGACAGGAATCAATGCCACGGATATCAAGCCAGGCGCTCAAGTTGATTTCGCTAAAGGCCACTTCTACGAAAACGGCTTGGGACTGGCCATTAATCGACTCAATCCCTGGCTATTGGCACCTGACAAATACGCAGCAGGACTGGAGCGCCTTAAGAAAGTCGTACACCACGGTGGCCAAACCAGCATTGGCGATCTGGCAACCGGGTTGTTCGACTTTGAGTCAGAAGCTAATGCCCTGAGCTCAATGCTCGAAGGCGATGATGTTCCATTTCGTACCCGACTGGTCGCCCATGGCACCGCCATCCTCACAGGCGGCAAGCCAATTGAAGACGGACCCGAGCTAGCTAATCGTCTGATGGACCGAAATAGCCACCGCTTAAAATTCGGTAAACATATCAAGTTATTCTGCGATGGCGCATTCTTCAGTCAATTAGCACAAGTGATGGAGCCCGGCTATATCGATGGGCACCAAGGCGAATGGCTCATGCCTCCTGAAATTCTGGAGCGAAATATCCGCGCCTACTGGCATACAGGCTTCCAGATTCATGTCCATGCCTGCGGAGACCTTGGCATTGAGTTGACCCTGGACCTGCTCGAAAAAATGCAGCAAGAAAAACCTCGTTTTAACCATGGGTTTACTATCGAGCATTTCGGGTTCAGCACCCCTGAACAGATAAAAAGGATAAAGGCGCTGGGTGCGCAGGTATCAGCCAACGTTTATTACCTGCACGAACTGTCGGATATCTATGCTAAACAAGGCATCGGTTACGAACGAGCATCACAGATGTCCAGACTGGGTGCCTGTTTTCAAGCTGACATCAATACTGCCTTGCATTCTGACTTCACCATGGCCCCGGCAGAGCCACTCAATAGTGCCTGGGTTGCCGTCAATCGCATGAATCACGTCGGAGAGGTGATGTGCCCAGAAGAGTGCCTGACGCCCCAGCAGGCGTTGGAAGCCATCACCATCAATGCCGCCCACGTGCTTGGCATGGCGGCGGATACGGGTAGTCTCCGAGCTGGCAAATATGCTGATTTCACGATTCTTGATGAAGACCCGCTAACGTGCGATCCCATGCGTCTGCGCGACCTGCGTATCCACGCAACGGTATTCGAAGGGCGTGTATTTCCTCTTGAGTCATGAACCCTGCCATCCTCCTTTAAAATGACATTGCCTATGATCCCAATTACCATCATCAGCGGTTATCTTGGTTCTGGAAAGACTACTTTTATCAACCAATTTCTGGCTACGGATTTACTTCCCAGAAACACGGCTATTCTGGTCAACGACTTTGGCGACATCAATATCGACGCCAATTTGATTGAGCAGGTTTCTGGCGATGGTGCCATTGTTTCACTTAAAAATGGCTGCGTCTGCTGCATGCTACAGGATGATCTGGCGCAGACTTTAGACATGCTGAAACGCACCACAATCAACCAAGTCCTGCTCGAAGCCAGTGGCGTTGCACTGCCAGACAAACTCAGGGCACAATGTCACTATCCCGGTTATTTTCCACAGCACTGCGCTGTCCTGGTTGATGCGGAAAACTTTGACGTTAAAAAGGACGATAAGTATGTGGGTAGTCTTATCCAGCAACAGGTAAGGCAGGCCGATACGATCATCATTACCAAACTGGATCTTGCCAGAAACTTCGAATTAAGTATCCAGGACTACGCCGATAAAAAGAGCTCGTCTGCTGAATCGTTGTCCAGGCAATACCAGGTAACAGACCCAGATCTCATGGTCCGCCTTCTAAAGGTCGTTAAAACAACTGATAAAGAGAAGATCTCCTCGAACCTTGCGACATTTAAGACCTTTACGCTACTGCAACATGCCATCATCGATCTACCAGAACTGACCGGACTGCTAGCCCAGGTACCGGCACAGGTCGAGCGTATCAAGGGCTTTGTAGCCACCCCTGACGGGTTACATTTAGTCCATAAAGTGGGTAGCCGGTGCAATATAGAACCAACAGATTCTGAACAAGACCCGGGCCTCGTGTTTATTTATCCGCAGGCTGCAGCAAACCCTTTATCCTCACTAGAACAGGATTGGAGTCCCTGGATGAGGCTACGCCAAAACTCAATCGATAATCCCATAGCGCCCTGAACAGGCTAAGCAAATTAATCACGACCCTACCGGCGTCGTCATCACGAAGTTGTTTCACTCCTTGGCGCGACCAATTTCCCTACCCTATCGGCTATCCAGGAATAAAGGCTTCGATATAAGCCTCGATTTCCTCAGCAGTGGTTCTATTGGCATCTTCTGCAACCGCATCGACAATCAAAGAATCACCAGTAAAGCCAAACAGATAGCGAAGCAACATCAACATATCCGTCAGCGCATCCACTTCACCATTGTCATCAATATCACCAATAGCTGCCAGAACCGCCTCAAGCTCTGCTTCAAGTTCTTCGGCAGTGGTTAGCTCAGCATCACTGGCGACGGCATCGGCGATCAAAGTGCTTCCACTGAAGCCAAAGGCGTATCTTAGCGCCATTAATCCATCAGTCAGCGCATCTACTTCACCATTATGATCAATATCCCAGGTCGCCGAGCCAATTTTCAGCCGATAAGCAGGCCCCAGAAACAAATAACCCTGAGCCGTCGCACTGTCACTAAACCCGATTGGTGTCGCGTCAAGTTCGGTCTCGGAGGAGACTTCGAAGGCCACTTCGAGAAGCTCCATGGGTAAAGACTGATCCGGGAAATTGCCGGAAAGTGCTGCCCAGGCCACACCGACATAGCTATCGGTGTCCGCATTATGATCTTCATCAAATTCATCAAAGCTAGCCTGGATATCCTGACCAACCAAGCTATCCTGAAACACGTTCAGCATGGTGCTAAAACTCAGCACACTGCTATCAAAATGAATTCTAACACCCAGACCCGTCAATTCATTGTTACCATCACTGACGTCATAATGAATAGGCAGTATCACCTGGGATCCATAGACGCCGAAGGGGTTACCTGAGACCGAAATCTGTTGAGATTCGTCGAAACTATTGGGGTCTGTGCCATTAAAGTATTCGTGCAATGCGGTAAACCCGTCTTCATCCAGATCCGACTCTTTGTCCGTGGCATCCAGGGGATCAAGGCCATGACTAATCTCCCAGCTATCAGGCATGTCATCGTTATCATCATCTGGATCGGCATTATTCCCTGTGCCGTCATTATCGCTGTCAACGGATTCAGTGGGATCCAAAGGAAAGGCATCATCAAGGTCCGGGACCTCATCATTATCATCATCGTCATCGGCATTGTTGCCGATTCCATCGCCATCGGTATCGGTCGTTTCCATGGGATCAAGCGGAAATGCATCGTTAAGGTCACTGACGCCGTCATTATCATCATCCAGATCAGCATTATTGCCGATACCGTCAGAATCCGTGTCCACTGACTCACTAGAATCAAGCGGAAAAGCATCTCTAAAGTCATCACTGCCATCCCCATCCGTGTCCTCAAGTAACGGGTCGGTACCCAGTGCTGCTTCCTCCTCATCGGTCAGGCCATCATCGTCGTCGTCAAGGTCAGCGTTGTTGCCTATGCCATCGCCATCGGTGTCGACGCTTTCAGTAGGGTCCTCAGGAAACGCATCCTCATCATCCGGAACCCCATCTCCATCAGTATCAATCAGGAACTCGACGACAAAAGATTCGGCTGAAGCATCGAATCCGGAAGCCGTATTGAGGTCCATATTCACGGTGGATTCACCTATATATTCTGGATCAGCGACCCTAAAAACAGCACTGAATAAAGGAATTGGCAAATCATCCTCAGTCCAGGCCGCTTCCGGCGGGAATGAACCATTAAACGAAGTAAACGCGACAGTACCTATACTATCGGTATCCGTATCGTTATCTTCGTTCTCTGTATCCTCTGCTATTTCACCTGGAACATCGGTGATGCCAATGAGCTGATCTTCAACTGCTTCATCTTCAACGGCCCGAAGGAAATCCAGATAATCACTATCAAAGAAGAAGCTGATCCCCAGCCCTGTGGTCTGAACACTGACCGGATCAGTTTGATAATAAAAATCAAGCGTGATTTCTTTGCCAGACGCAGTAATCTGAACCGAACTATTAACAGTAATCATCTGCGAATCCGCCAATAGCGGGCCTGAAAACGCCAACAGCAGGCAAAAAACCACCCGGTCACGCCAATGCAATTTTGAAGACAACATTTTCTTCTCCCTGGAGCCCCTACTTATCCGTCGATAGTCACTTACCCCTGCTGACCGATCACTTCCCCCGTCCGACCCTGCCGGTCACTTCCTTTCTGGCACCCTCTATAAAATCATCTATAAAACATTCAATCAAACATTCAATAAAACATACAATAAAACCACTTCTCCAAGGCCATACCCTCGCAACCAGTCGTTGACCTAAACCGACCTTGTTCATCCTACACCGCCTGACCTCACCAATAAAAGCCGGGTACCCTAGCACTTGTCTCCATCTGCCTGCCTACGGGTAGCGTTAACGCCGACTCAGACTAAAATAAATGCACTCAAAAAGCGTTTATGGGACTACTTGCCATGTTTCGAATTCAGCAATGTCTTCCCTGCCAAGAAAAACTGTGTAGTAGTCTCCCTTCAGCCAGCTTTGGTATTGGTTGGTTGCAAATGGGCTATCAGGACGCCCGCTGTTTCCTCCAGCGATAACAAAACGAGCATGCTGGTGATCTGCCAGGTCAACCACCAAGCGATAGGCTGGACCATGATATACCCGGCAGCTGAGGTCACCATCAACACCCGCCTGTCCTTGACCTGTATGTACCGCCATTGCCAGGGTAAATGGACTACCACCCACTGGATCAGGCCCAACCCGCAAACCGGCCCATTGTGGTTGTTTATTCAGCCGATGGCTGAATTCAATTTGATGCAGATTACCCCAACACCACTGTCGATGATCATCACCAAGTGTATTCCGTAAACCCAGCACGACTTGTTTCATCTTGTCGCAGATGATTCTAGTGAGGGTATCCTTGTGATCTAACCACGGGCTTCCCGGAGCCATAAAATGGCGTATATCTAGACGGTTAAAGCCCGGTGCTGCCAAAGGCAGTTTCTTAACCAACGGATCGCCAAGCACATCGAACATGAAATCCCGAGGCCAGAACTGATCCATAAATGGGTAAAAAAAGCACGCACCAGGGGAATCAACCGTTGCCTGCCGATCCCAATCACGAAGCGCTCGATACGCCAACTGCACCGCTTCATCCGGGCTTTGCTCGAACACTGGCAGCAACTGCTCTAATAGGTCTACCGCACGGGTATCCAGTAGATCCAACTGCATCGCACAAAAATCTTCAACGCTGAACTTCTCCTTGGAATTTAACATGGCCCGGATACGATCAGCACGCGCACTATGAGCGGGGAAATTATGAATATAAAAGTCACCGGTCTCTTCCATAGTGTCGTTGTTAGCCGTATGCAGAAACTGCCTTTCAGGATCCCGTTCCACCACCAGATCAGCTGCGCTTGCCAGGGGAAACTGATAACTTTCATCCCAGCCTGGTAGTGGCACAGAACCGCTCACACCGCTTCGTACCGGTAGCGTTGCCGCAATAAATCGATGCAGGTGACTGTCTTTGTCAACACAAATAATGTTGTTCACCAGCGGACATACATCATCCTCAAACAAGAGTTCCCCGAACTGCTCAGACGACTCTGCCATCGGCAGTAGCGCCAACGCTCCAGCAGAACTGGGTACGTTGGCTAATGACCACCGTAGGCTGGTTTGAAAAAGGGGATCGATGGCCTCGGTCATACCCAATTCAGCTAACAAGGGTTCCAGCAAAACGCCATTGCCTGTTTCTGAAACCCTAACAGGCCTGCTTTCGGCATTTTTGATTTCGATATTTTCGACACGATGACGCAATGGCACCCAGGAATCACGATAGTAGCTGTTATCGCCGTTCATTTTCTCAATAAAAACGTCATAACTATCAACACAGCCTGTGGTCAGGCCCCAAGCCACGTCGGCGGTATACCCCATCATGAAATAAGGCACGCCAGGAAAGGCCGCACCAAAAACTTCCCAGTTATCAACATGCAAGTGCACATAAAAAAAAGTATTCGGTATTAAATGCGGTTGGTGCGGATCCGTTGCCAGCAGCGGGCCACCGGATACAGAGCGGTCACCCGACACGGCCCAGTTATTACTACCTGACAGATCCATCATGCCCGCCTCCGGATAGACCAGTTGAATCATCCCTAGATCGAGTCTTTGCAAAGGATCAGCTAGCAACGCTATCAATTGTTCGTCTTGTGGAGAAAAATGCAGGACATTATTACGAAAGTAATCGACCCCATGCCGAGCCATGAGTTGTCCAATCACTAATTTTTCGGTCCAGCTTTTGTGTTGAAACCAGGACGTAAAGCGATACCGTGCGGCCACATCCTCAGCCTTGAAATGACGGGGTTCCGTTTGGGCGTGAGCAAATTCAGCCGGGATTTCCGTCAGCGTATCAACATAAGCATTCAACCCATCCAGGTAAGCTGAAACGACCCAATCCCCCTGGCTTTGAGGCAGGCCAGTCAGCCGACCGGGGACATTACAGGCTCGCAACAGCGTATCTTGCTGCACGAAACGCTCACCAAGCAGAGCCGCCGCCTCGCCATTAGCATAGGCGGTGCTAAGGTGAATCTGCCACAGTCGTTCAAAGCCCGCTACATAACCCATCCCACGATAAGCGTCGGCCTGCGTAGAGGCGAACACATGCGGCACACCCAGGTCATCCCAGACAATTTCAAACGGTGCATCTGCAGATGAAATTCTATGTTTCATATAGCACCCACCACTATTAGAAAAGGAAATACTGGCCAACCAAGTGAATAGCCTTTCCAGACCAGCATAGGTCAGATGACCTGCCTAACTCAACTGCCGTTACTAATCGTAAACACTAAGCCGCATCTCTGTGCACAAAATGAATTACACTGATATACACTACAGGGCTTACCAACCCAAGCCTTGCGAAAGGCTCTCCTTACTATATTTGGGGTTATACCATGCTTGAAACAGCCTTGTTCAACCCTATCAAAGAATACCTCGAAAAACATGGCTACGCGGTTAATGCTGAGGTAAAGGATTGTGATATCACGGCAGTGCGCGGCAAAGACCTGGTCATTATTGAACTCAAAACCAGCGCCAATATGCAATTGCTGATCCAGGCTACCAGCCGACAACGAATCACCGATTCGGTCTACATCGCCGTCCCTGCACCCCGGAAAAGAAGTAAACACTGGCTAGGAATCCAGCGAGTGGTCAAGCAACTGGAACTGGGCCTGATCACCGTCAGCTTCTCTCCATCCGGACCAATTGTACAAAAGCTGTTTGATCCAATGCCGGCACAACGGCGCAAATCAGCGAAGAAACGCCGTGCCATCATAAAAGAAATAGCCGGCCGACAAATTGACGTCAATATTGGCGGCAGTAGCCAGGCAAAGTTACTCACGGCCTACCGCCAAAGCGCGTTATTAATTGCTGCCGGGCTCGAACTCATCGGAGCCTGTTCAGCTAAGAAACTTAGGTCTCTCGGGACAGGCGAGAAAACTCTGAGTATCCTGAGCAACAATCATTACGGCTGGTTCCAGCGAATCGAACGGGGTATCTATGAATTGACCGAACTGGGCCAGAAGGAGATACAAGCCTTCCCTGATCTCTATGCGAGCAACAAAACATTCATCAATACCAGAATATCCGAACTGGCTATTGAGTCTAACGAAGATACCTGAGCCTCACTGACTTACCCGAACACTAGCATCACCTAACCGCCCATGCTGACCATAACCCTGGCTCTGCTCGATACGCCAGCGCCATACGGCAATTTTGACCTCCTTATCAGAACCAGTATATTCTCCAAGAAGGGCCTGAAACGTCCCATCAAGCAGCTTGAGCAAGGAGCCTGACCATGACTGACAATTTATCGACCTCAATCTGTGCCGAGTACGGCATCACCTATCCCGTATTTGGTTTTGCGCACAGCATCAATGCCACCATAGCCATTACCAATGCGGGGGGCTTTGGCGTGTTTGGGGGTACCCGATCTACCCCCGAAGAAATTGAACAGGCCATGGCTACCATTCGCGCTGCTGTTGGCGACAAACCCTTTGGTATCGACCTGGTGATGCCCCCCGGCATGCCGGATCAGGACAATAGGGATGCCATTGAAGCTGAGATTCCGGACCAGCATCGGCAATTCGTATCGAATATTATCGACAAATATCAGGTTCCCGCTGGCACTAAGCCAGGGATGCGCTCTCGGTTTGTCCGGTCAAATGAGATGCTGGACCAGCAACTTGAGGCTGTCATGCAATCCGATGTTAACCTATTTGCCTGCGGCATTGGCGCACCTCCTCGCGCTGTCGACCAGGCCAAGGCCAGGGGCAAGAAAACCTGTGCGCTGGTGGGTAGTCCTCACCATATGCAAAAACTCCTGCAGACTGGAATCGACCTGGTGGTAGCCCAGGGGTACGATGCCGGCGCTCATACAGGCAAGATTGGTACTTTTTCGCTCATCCCCCAGATTGTTGAGGCAGCAGAAGGACTACCCGTTCTGGCTGCTGGAGGTGTAGCAACCGGGAGACACATTGCAGCGTCTCTCATGTTGGGCGCCGTCGGTGTCTGGATTGGAACAGCCTGGCTGACAACTTTTGAACACCAAGACCACTTATCCACACTTAACCAACAAAAACTCCTGGAAGCTGGCCCTGAAGACACCGTCATATCCAGAGCAGATAGTGGCAAGACCCTGCGCCAGATCAGATCTGCCTGGAGTATGGAGTGGGAAGCCGATAGCGCGCCCGCACCACTAAAGATGCCGTTTCAGGATATCCTGGTCGGTGACGTGCTGGGAGCAATCGACGAGCACAATGTCGAAGCCCTGGTTCATTCCCCCGCTGGCCAGGGCATCGGTTGGTTTAATGAGATCAGGTCCGTAGATGAGGTCATGCAGGATCTTGTCAACGAAGCAATTACAACGCTGTCCTGACCTACTGACAATAACCCAGGCATCCAAACATCCAGGAATACGGGTATGAGCAGGCGCAACCAGATCTGTACCAGGGCTTAAAAAAACTAGTTTGCCCTGACCGAGCTGACAGGAAAACTATCGAAACGGTGGATAACAAACTTATCCGCGCCGGGCTTGATGAACAAAGTTGCAAGAACCTGTCGACCACCGAAACTCCAATACCGATGCCCGTGGTTATTAAGTGTAACGGTGATCTGATTGACGCCTCCCAGGAACAGCCTAGACGGCAAATGGACATTATTCCCGTAGAGCCTTTGGTGCTTATGACCGTTAACATAAAGGTGGCCGTGGCCAATCGCCAATCCGGAGCCTTGATCAACGGCTAATGTCATCAGACCTTCCTGGGACAAATCAGGCGGCGGTGCGCCGAGAACAAAATGCTCGATCAACAGCTGCAGATTGAAGCCATCGACGGTATCTTTCGACAGGTTGAGGCTCAGCTGCGGTTGTTTTGCATGGGCAGGTACTTCTATTGGTAGATGAGCGTGATCTGGAAATAGCGCGGTAGCGGCATACACAAACTGACAAGACCCAATTAGCAGAAAGCATGCCATCCGCAGCATATTCGTGCACCTACCGGGGTAGTACTTCGTTTCAGCCATAAACCATCTTCGCTGCATAAGATTCATCGCAATGAAAGTTCTGCTTTGGGTGGTGGCCCTCCTGGTCCGCCTGCAGCGCCACACGACGTCATGGCGTTGCCCGGCAAGTCACCGTAAAAGCGAGGCCCAAAGGTAAATGGGAATCTGGGCACTAACTTGTCGTCGTCAAGCACCAGCGTAATGTGGTAATGGTAGCCGCGACCATCGTTATTATCATGGCCATTATGTTGGTCGAGTCTGTAGCTGAGCGATGTCTGATCGCCCGAGTAATAATAATCCTCCAAATAATAACCATCGGTTGCGGCTAGAGTATTACCCGATAGTGTGGATACACTAGCACCAATATCGGGACCATTTGTCACTGAATCAACCCCCTGAGTAAGGTCGTAGGCATCATTTAAAATACAACTACGCTGTCCAGCGGTATCGCAGCCGCCCTGACTACTGGAGGCGCCATAATCGCGCATTTCCCAGCCGCTTACAGCCAATACTCCAGCGCTCTCATAAGGCCCATAGAGAGCATAGCCATCAGCGGCAAAACCATAGATTGGCGAGTGGCCATTGCCTTCATCGCCGACTAAATCAGCAAGGCAACGGGTATAGAAATGATGATGGTAATCACCCGTTGGCGGGGCATGCCCCCCGCAGATATCCACATCATACTGCTCTGCAATGGGTGCTAGATTGTACCAGACTCTATTCCCATAGGTCTGACCATCGCCCCAGTTATAGATACTGGTACCATTCACCAGTAATCCAATAACGCCCAAGCCAGTCTCACAATTACTCGACGTCGGCGCAGGCTCAACAGCCAGGTACTCTTGCTTGTTCTGGTTAGTTGGACAAGCAGGACCTGGCGGCCAATAACCATCTCCACCGGTAGAGAGACAGTTGGCAGTACTGCTCCTGTAGCCGATATCCTCGCCAAATTCTACGGTCGACCCCAAGACTGCCGTAGTAGCAGCACTGACAAAATCATTGCCCAGACGAGGTCTGGTATTGAGTTCATCAATGATTTCCTGGGTAATCTGCACATCATAATTAGGAATTCCACTGGCCTCGACCAAGGCATATTCCTTGGCTGCAACTGTTTCCGGGTTTACGGACTGAACATCCTCCAGCACACCCTGGCCACTACTGGCAGATTCAAATATTTTGGATGAGCGCTCAGAGGCGTTCACCAACCAGTGAGCGAAGACGTCGGCAACGGCCGGATTAATCGTAATCACTACCGTATCAACAACCGCGCTATTGACGCCATCATCCACGGAAACCTGAAAAACCAGATCCTCAGTGGAGTTTACCTGCGGCGCCGTGAACTCAGCGCTGGCAGATGCCGTGTCTGACAGCACCACCAGTGTCCCGGAAAGCTGGCTCCAGGTGATCACTGGAGTAGTTTCATCAGACACAACCGCGACCAGTGACACCAGATCAGCTTCCTCGACAGATTGATCCAACCCAGCAGACACCTCGGGAGGATTATTTACCTCTACCTCATCAGGGGTTAATTCTTCTAAATAGGCGGCAATATCTTCCGGATCTGTTCGAGTCGCATCATCGGCAACCGCGTCATCGACCAGGGCCGCGCCGTTAAAACCAAATAGATGCCTGATTATCATCAGGCCATCGGTAAGCGCACCCGCTTCACCATTAAGGTCAATATCCAGCTCACCAACCAGGCCATCAATTTTTATTGCGATCTCGTCCGGATCAGTCAGGGTAGCAGCTTCGCCGATAGCATCTTGAGTCAAGGCCGCCCCTGTAAAACCGAATAGTCGCCTGATAATAAGTAGTCCATCCGTCAAGGCCGAGGCCGTGCCGTCGCCATCTATATCGAGGATATCGGTAGCATTGTGGGTTTGCACGGAAGCGCTTGCCGCAGAGATTTCGACATTTAACGCTGGCACCGATGGCTCGGGCATCAAATCCTGAGCTTCAAACCAGCCAGCCGCCCGGTTGGTAGAATCTGACGCCGACAGGACCGAACGAGCGTTAACAGCGTTGCCCAGAGAATTTAATTCTAACCCCGGCAAGGATCCTATTCGGCTAACCCCAGGGTAGCCGGGATGGCGCCTAGGCTCCGTTGTTATCATCTCCTGACTATTCATACCCTGCGTCCCAGGCAAGGCCGAGATTCTACTCTCATCTAGCAGTCCATCGCGTCTCAGTAATTGACCTGTCCCAAACGGGACTACCTGCCGGGAAACAGAGACTGAATCAAAAATCTGCCCATTAGTGCCCTGTGGCTCAGCATAAGTTTCGCAAACCAGTGCCAAAAGTAAGCTTAAACAAGATGTATTAATCTTCCAAAATACTCTCATCGCCATATAAATCGCGCCCTTTTGGAATTAATGAATGGCTATATTTGATCTATCAAAATTATTTCAGCCGAACAAGACCATCTTATACTGCCGCCTTCAACCTTGACCAGAACAGGGCCCTTTGAAACCAGTTTGGACCTCAGCAATGACTTCTAAAGCAGATCGGCCGATCCTGCTATTTATGCGGACTTAAAAAAAGCAGGTTTCAGCCAGGCACGACTTTTTCATCCCAGCGACGACTCGCACCCCTATCTCGACCTATGACCCAAAACCCATCATTCTATGGTCATTAAAGGTCAATCCAGGGGCAATAGAAGGTCATGCCATGATTAAACAATACCGCATCATTTATTCAGTAACCTTTTAATGGCCAACCAACAAACTGTTAGTATCGCAAATTGATCATTGGCATACTAAGCCCTACCTTACCGGCAATCAAAACCATAGAAGGGCTCAACTCAGTAACCGATATTAAACCGCTATGACTGGTCAAAAATGCTGTTCACCGGCACAGAACAGGTTAATTATTGCAATGGACTCAGAGACTTATTCCCGCACGGTACCATTACAGCAAGCGATCAAGCCTATGAGGTCTCCAAAGGGCTTCCCATGCAGATGGCTGTAGAGCTTGCCCTTCGGGGAGCCAGAAAAAGTGCCGAAAAATTTCTGCAGAAAACGACCACCACTGCACTCATGATCATTCACGCTGGTCAACTTCGCTACCAGAATTACTGGCTTAGTGGCGGCGCAACAGATACGCAGGCCACCGCTGGCGAAATGGCAACGCTAGAATATTTCCGGGCCATTGCCCCGGCAGTCGAGGGTCGGCCGCAGGGCCGCTAGAAAAACACTTCAGGTTCAAGATGACAGCCGGCCATGACCACTTGTGAAATACATCCTCTCTTCCACAAACATCATGACTACATCTGCGCACCGGCTTTTGCTACAGTAGCGCTTTTTCTCTGGTCCGGTCGAGCCAATAAAAAAACAGGCAACAACAGATAAATAACCCAACCTTGAGACAGTACATGCACGCAGCCTACTCCGAAAAAAGCATACCCAACCAAACAGGAAAAACTGTTTTGATTACCGGTGCGAACACAGGTATTGGTTTTGAAACAGCCCGCATCTTTGCTGCCAGAGGTGCTCGGGTACTCCTGGGCTGTAGATCGAAGCCAAGGGCGATTCAGGCGATTGAAGATATCCGGGCCATTTCCCCTGATGCTGATTTAGCTTGGGTAGAATTAGACCTGGCTGATCTGAACATTATCAAAAGAGCCGCTGAGGAGGTACAAAGGCAACCCAGTCTGGACCTGCTAATCAATAATGCGGCGATCATGGCCGTCCCCAGAAGTCATACAAAAGACGGTTTTGAGAGCCAGTTCGGGGTGAATCACCTCGGCCACTTTGCCTTAACTGGTCTGCTCATTGAAAAAATGTCTACCCAACCAGGTGCTCGCGTAGTGACTGTCAGCAGCCTGGCTCACCGTACCGGCAAAATCAATTTCAACGATCTTGACGGTGCTGCTTCCTATTCCTCCATGTCACGGTACCAGATGAGCAAGGCAGCGAATCTATACTTTACCTTAGAATTACAGCGTCGCCTGGGCTTAGCCGATAGCACCACCATTTCAGTGGGTTGCCATCCTGGCATCGCAACCACTGAAATTGGCAGGCATTTCCCTGCCTGGCTCCGCTTAATCACCCCACTTGCAAATCCTTTTTTTAATAGCGCGGCACAGGGTGCACTGCCTATTCTCTATGCTGCCACCAGCCCAGAGGTCATAGGCATGGATTACTATGGTCCTATCAGAAGAGGCGAAAGTGTTTACTCAGCCGGTAAAGCCAGAATCGCGGAACACATTCTGGATCAAACCATAGCAGGTCGGCTATGGGACAAATCAGCACAGCTAACGGGCATCAGCTTCAAATTAAAATAGTAACCACATCACCGAATTCAATCTGATACGATGAGACAGCATGACGGAGGGTACAGATTTATGGGCAAAATGAAGTTCGGCGCTTTTCTGGCGCCTCACCATCCCATTGGCGAACATCCCATGCTGCAACTGCAGCGGGATCTAGACCTGGTTGAACAGGTAGATCGCCTGGGCCTTGATGAATTCTGGTGCGGCGAGCATCACTCCACTGGCTGGGAGGTGATTGCTTCCCCGGAGATGTTCCTCGCGGCTGCGAGTCAACGCAGTCATCGCATCAAACTGGGCACCGGTGTTATCTCATTACCTTACCACCACCCTTTCAATGTCGCTCAACGAATCGTTCAACTGGATCACATGACTGGCGGCCGCGCAATCTTCGGATCCGGCCCGGGTGCACTGCCTTCTGATGCCTATACCCTGGGTATCGATCCGATGACACAACGGGACCGACAGGACGAAGCTCTGGGCGTCATTCGCCGACTATTAAATGGCGAAGACCGCTTTGACTACGAAAGTGACTGGTTCACCCTGCAAGAGGCCAAACTGCAACTACTCCCACTTCAGCAGGATCTACCTTTTGCCGTGGCATCGAGTATCAGCCCTTCGGGTATGACGCTGGCCGGAAAACATCGTACCGGGGTGCTATCCATAGGTTCGATGTCGACCGCAGGCCTGCAGGCTCTGCCCACACAATGGGGCTTTGCTGAGGATTCGGCCAGCTTACATGGTAATAAAGTGGACCGAGCTGACTGGCGAATTGTGATGTCATGGCATCTGGCAGAGACGCGCGAAGAAGCCAGACAACAAGCGGGTCCCGGCCTGATGCGCTGGCACAACGACTATACTGTCGCCACACTGCAGCGTCCTGGCGCACTCGCCTACCCAACACCGGAACTGGCTATTCAGGAAATGGCCACAGGGGAGCAATCGGCAGCGGTGATCGGTACACCAGATGATCTCATCGATGCTATCACCAGAATGAGCGAATTAACGGGTGGCTTTGGCACTGTCATCGGCTTTGTTCACGATTGGGCTAATCCTGTAAATACAGCGAATAGCTGGGACCTGTTCGCCCGCTACGTAATACCTGAGGTCAATGGCCTTTTAGATAGCTTTCGTGAATCAGAAGCCTACGTGCAACAAAACAGGACGGTATTTGAAAGAGCTGGAGCGGCTGTCGTCGCTAAAATAATGGAAAATGATAAGGCCGCGGCAGCAATGCAGGAAGGCGTTACCGCTCAGGCTGCATTACAATCAGCCAATGCCCCGGACCTATCTGAAGCAGTCAAAAAACAGCCTAAGTAAAAACAGACCAAAGGCGAAGCATAAAGCTCATGCCAACACGATCAAACTCAGCCAAATTGCTGGCGAACAATTAATCACAAGGTAACAGAATGAAAATACATCCTATCTATACGCACAACTCCTTACGCAACTTTACTTATCTGATCGAATTATCCGATGCGAGTTGCCTGGTACTGGATCCATGGGATGACAAACAAGTCAACGAGGCTTTGCAGCAACACCAATTAAACCTGTCCGTAATTATTAATACCCATGAGCATTGGGATCATACCCAAGGTAACCAAGCCCTGGTTGACCAACACCAATGTGAGGTCTGGGCCCATGCCAACGGAGAAGGTAAAATCCCCTGCCTCACGCGCTCCTTAGCAGCCCATGAAAATATCCCTCTTGAAAATAATATTGAACTGAAAGTTCTGGATACACCGGGGCATACCTTTGCCCACCTCTGTTTTGTGGTTTTCGAGCAGGGCCAGGCTAAAGCGGTTTTTACCGGTGATACCCTGTTCAATGCCGGTGTAGGAAACTGCCATAATGGCGGAGATCCAGCTGTGCTATACCAGACAATCAGCGAACAATTTCATTCGCTGCCCAATGATGTCATTGTTTACCCGGGCCATGATTACCTGGAAAACAACCTTCGCTTCACCCTGGACCTGGAAGCTTCCAACGACATGGCGGCAAAGTGGCTGGAAAAAGCAGTCCAAGCTGACCCGGCTAATAACCCTTTGTTAACCACCATTGGAGATGAGCATCAGTTCAATACCTTTTTCAGACTGAAAAACCCGGAAATAAGAAACTCTCTGGGGTTATCAGATAGCAGCGAAAAAGACGTTTTTTTGGCACTGAGAGCACGCAGAAACAGTTGGTAATCCCTAATCCCGGCTCAATTTGGCATGAGAACATCACACAGTGATTGACTACTGTGACTTGCGCTCCCGATTTCGTTATTCAGTATTTGTATCGTAGGTCGGCCCTTTCGATATGAAGGCCAAGCAGGTTGACCCTGCCTATTGGGGTCGCCAGTAGCAGCAAAGGCAAGCCAGTAGGACTGCATATTTTCGGACAAGCGCAGGTCAATAGCATCAGTAGGTAACCAGGCATCATGAGTGCCAAAAACATAGGGCAATTCTGCTCCATGGTATGCACCCATCGAAGCTGCCAGTTCACCCTGCCGTTGCCTTAAAAAATGATAGACCCAAACCTGCTGTTTGCGTTCCTTGAGCCTGGCCGCTAACAACAACGAAGGGCAGACAAAGGAACGTGCTGTTATCAGCAAGTCCAGTTGCCGGGCTGGTTCTAGTACCGGTTGAAGTAGCGGCCATAACAATTCCGCTTCCTTTGCGGAGACATTCTCGGCTAACCAGAAAGGCACATCCGGATCATCGTCCAGATACATTAACCATTCATCGTCGTTCGAGCCAATCAACAAATCGACCCCCGCAAAACTGTTCTCCATGACTGACTCAAGCAGTGGCCTGGTTACGCTTTGACCATCGACGACTGCATCGAAGTAATGATCCTGGTAGACCTGCAATGCGGTTAAGCGAATTTTTTCGGCCGGTATTCGCCGCATTTTACTCAGTGAATCGGGGGTTTTAGCCCCTACAAGCTGTTGGGCAAACCTATTCCCCAACTTCAGGTGTGCTAATCTTGAACTTCTGCCAGTTAGCCCGGAACCGCCGCTCTGATGTATTACTCGTTTGAACAAACCCTGGGCCAACGGCGAGGCCAATAAAAAGCCGATATTATTCGCACCTGCAGATTCTCCCATCACAGTGACGTTTCCCGGATCACCCTGTAATGCGCTAATGTGTTTTTGAATCCATTGCAGTGCCATCACCTGGTCGAGTAGACCAAAATTGGAATTCGCTAGATCAGGATGGGAATAGTAACCAAAAACACCCAGTCGATAGGCGATGGTTACAACGATAATGCCTTTAGCAGCCAAGCCATCAGCGAGGTAATTAGGCTCATAAGACCATCCACCTTTGTTACTACCACCATGTATAAAAACGATTACTGGATAAGGCTTATCGGCCGTCGCTGAAGGCTGGTAGATATTCAGGTACAAGCAGTCTTCATCGATTTTCGGTGATATTACTGTGTCAGGATCGCCTCCAAATTCGGTTACAACCCCTTTATACCAATTGATAATGTGCGGACCCTGGAAACAGGCCGGAGCAAATTTATCTGCCTTATATACGGCTTGGGTACTGTCCCAGGCCTGGGGCGGAGCCCAGCGCAGTGGCCCTATTGGTGCCTGGGCAAAAGGCACTCCAAGAAACCGGTTAACAGCAGCGCTCGTCCCGGGCGTACCAATCACATCAACTTGACCCATTTTAAACTGGACGGCTGCAGGCAGGATGGAAGTAAATCCAGCCAGCAACACCAGGATTAACAGGCCTGCTGTCTTTCTCTTGACCATATCAGCTCACCACTTTTGTGTTCACTACCCGGACCATAATAGAACACCCCGGTTAATTACATCATTGAAATACTGCAAGGGCTGGGGGCAAGGTCTGGTCACGGACGGGTAGACAGACTCTCTGTGTGGCCATCAATGGGAATCGCCTGCCCGGAAATGTGCTTCGCGCTATCAGAACAAAGAAACAGGATAGTTTGCGCTATATCTTCAGCATTTATGAAATCCCCCATGGAGCTTTGGGTCAGATAGGCTGCTCTTATCTCAGCCTCGCTAACACCTCTGCTCATGGCATCATTCTCGATGACCCTATCGATACGAGGCCCGGCAACACTCCCTGGGCAGACGGCATTAACCCGGATACCATGGCCACCTAATTCCATTGCCAAAGTCTTGGTCAGACCGATCATAGCCCATTTAGCCGCCACATAAGGGGACCGCAGAGGGCAACCATATAGTCCGGCATTGGATGCCATATTGATGATCTGGCCGGATGAGCGCTTCAGTAGTGGAATCGCTAACCTTGTTACATAAAAAAAGCTGTTCAGGTTGACGTTAATAGTCTGGTTCCAGGCTTCAATTTCGATATCTTCCATCGCTGCCGTCGGTCCAGAAATACCAACATTATTCACCAGGACATCCAGCCCTCCGTAAAGATCCTTTATTTCCTCGAACACCTGGTTGACTTCACTTACATTGGCCGCATCTGCCAGGGTTGCAGTAATACTCGGCTCCTCTTTTGCGATCTCAGCTATTGCCGCAGCAGAGTTATCACAAATATGGACCTGTGCCCCTTGTGCTAGAAACCCTTTGGCTGTGTGCCAGCCAATGCCTGACGCACCGGCTGTAACAAGAACGGTTCTAACTTGTTTACTCATTGCATTATCCTCCTAAATAAGCTCCATCACTGAGGCACTACCTGTCACGATGTTGCCTTAACAAAAGCTCACCATCCGGGTCATTGTAATACTGCTGCCAGCATAGAATTTGAATTGCAATCTCCTGCCTGTTAGCCTAGCCCGGCAATAAATATTCAAACCCGGCGTTAGACACCGCAGGATAAGGCCTCATACGGACGGGTTATGGTAATGCAGCAACGTATGAACCCTGTTTTCCTCGCCCACTCGGGCCCGGATTAGAAGGCGCAGATACACTTACCGGGTCCTGCCCATTTAAAAAGCACGTTTAAAGAGTCCGTTACCGTGGATATACCAACCCTCCTGTCATTTGCCACATTTGCCACCATAGCAGCATACTCTCCCGGACCCAACAACCTCATGCTAGCCGCCTCTGGGGCTAATTTTGGTTTCCAGAAGAGTATTCCACACATCGCTGGAGTCACTATCGGGTTTTGTCTGCTGGTGTCCGGTTCCGTGCTCGGACTCTCAAAGCTCTTTAATGCTTTCCCCTGGATTTATACCCTGTCTAAAGCGATTGGCTGCTGTTTTTTAATTTATCTGGCATGGAAAATTTTCCGGGCTGACAGCCTGGTCCAGGAAGGTAATCCCTCACCTATCAGCTTTATCCAAGCGGCTTTTTTTCAATTAGTGAACCCCAAAGTCGTTATGGTCATAATTAGCTCCGTTAGTGCCTTTACAAGAGGTCCCGATAAGCTCTTAGCTGACCTGCTGATTTTTGTGACTGTTTTTTTTATCGTCACATTGACCTCCGCCTGCGTCTGGACCGCATTTGGCAGTGCCCTATCTAAACTGCTGGCTCGACAACGCAATCTGCGTATTTTCAATGTGAGCATGGCAATTTTCTTACTCGCCAGTCTTGTCACCGTCATGATTTAAATGAATACAGTAAACTGCCAGCACCTGCTGATTCAGCCTACTTAGCACAACCCTAACTCAGTGCTTGGCCGGACAAACAAGGCTACCGGGCATTTTCTAATCGTCCTGCTAATCCTGACAGCTGCGTGAGAAGCTTGCAGTTTAATCCAGTCCCATTCATTTTTTGTTCTAAACTAGGCTATCCTTAACCCTGTTAACAGCAGCCGGGTTGTTAAAGTTGGAAATTGCCTAAACAGCTAATCCGGGAAAATCAATATAGCTAACGCAGGTTACCTTAAGCATGTTGCCGATTTCAGAAATTGATATAAATTCACTGTTTTCTGGGCCAAGCAGACAGCGGGACAGCACCGACCGCCAAGTTTTTCATGCGGCAACAGAAATAGGTTTCATGGCCATTTATGGTCTGCCCGACCTTTCGTCAATCAATCACCTTGCCAAGGAAGCCCTAATCCGGATATTTACACTCTCAGCAGACAAGCAACGAGCCCTCTGGAAGCAAAACTTCGAACCCAGCAATCAACATCTGTATCGAGGTTGGTTTCCGTTACACTCAGGCGCCACTCTCAGTCGTGAAGGCTTTGAGATGGGGCCTGATATAGTTAGAGCGATCCCTGACAGCGCTGATGACCTGCTCTACGAAAAATCAGTACTCCCGGCCGAAACCGATCTGCCCGGTTTTCACGCCACAGCTGCAAAATTTTATCTTGCCATGGAAAATATCGGTAAGGTGCTACTGGATTCTATTTCCAGGAGTCTGGGTATCGACGAGTTTACTTTCAGAGACGCTTTCAGAGATGGTATTTCAACGTTACGACTGCTTCGGTATATTCCCAGGGAAAACCTCCCTATCAGTGATCACCTGAAGCAACATCGCGGTGCCCATACTGACTCGGGCCTACTGACCGTGCTAGCGACCTGCAGGGGCGTTCCAGGTTTACAGGTAAAAGACAGCCAAGGCCATTGGCACGACGTTCCAGCAACCGACGATACCCTCATAATAAACTTTGGCGGCCTCATGTCGAGATGGACTGGCGGCAGGGTCAAGGCGACTGAACATGGCGTCAAACCAATTAACCAGGAACGATTTTCCATCCCGTTTTTCTTCGAACCGAGACCTGATACGAAAATTGAACCTCTGCCGTTACCAGGAATACCCGCTTTTAAACCATTTTTATTCGGAGATCACCTCTGGGCCACCACGACCAAATTTCCAGAAAATTATGGACTACAGGAACGGCGTCCCCACAAAGCAGCTTATGAAGATCCACTACCGGGGTTCAGCAAGAGCCATTAACCTACCTGACTGACTGATAGACCAGGTAAGACAATACAGGCTACAGTCTTGACTGAGACACTTGCAGCCATCCCGGCAGCTTATGACCCGGACTGATGCTCGATTATGACCGGACTACGGCCGTCCCAGTTATCGTGCGCGCGCTGCCAGCGACTAAAGGTATTAACAATACGATCTGAGACTGAATGCAATTCTGTATAACAGCCGATTTCCTCTCGCGTATCAAAATAGCTGGCCCAGACGCCATCAGCATACAATTCACAGGATTTCTCCAAACCCTGATCCAGCAGGAACTGCCTTTCCCCGGTATAATCTTCCACCAGCATCGCAATATGATGCATACCGAACGAACCATCTGGATACAGGTCCCGATAGATAGACTGCTTATCATCGTGTTGCTCAATGAGTTGAATCTGACAGGCGCCTGCATAACCAAAGGCATAGGACACATCTGCCTGTATTTGCGTGCCTCTATAGTCAAATTGTTCTGTTTTGTGGTGCCTGGCGACAAAAAAAGGACCTGCCTGGCTCAGCTTTGCCCAATTGAAGGCAGCGGTCTCCAAATCCTCCACAAAATAGGCATATTGAAAAACCCGTTTCAGTTTGTTGTCCATGATTCCGACCCTCTACTGACGGCAGGCAATAACTGCCTTACCCGGTTACTGCGTGCGTCCAGTCCATAGGCTATGACAGACTCGGCAATTTTATGGCATGTGACGACCACCATTGAGCATTATGGTCATCCCAGTCACATATTCTCCGCCCTTGCCCGCTAACCAGACAATCCAGGGTGCACCATGCTCTTCGGGATCGCCAAGAAAGCCCAGCGGCATTTTATCTTTCAGGCCCTGGACAAATTCCTGATTATTAGCCTCCCAGTTTTCCCATGCATCCGTTCGCAGCGACGGATTGACGGTATTGACAGAAATCGCGTATTTCCCCCATTCGCGAGCCGCGGTTCGGGTCAGTGCCCGAATCGCCTCTTTGGTGGCGTTATAAGGGGTATTACCCGGGAAACCATCCATACCCGAGCCAGAGGCAAAATTAACGATCCTGCCACCCCCCTCCTTCATGTAGGGGAAAACTGCCTGCATACCCCATAGAGTTGCTGTTGCACCGGTTCGGAAAGTGTAGTCCCATTCTGCATCATCCGTGTCTTCAATGGGTGTTGGGATGGTAGAGGCCCTTGGATTTGCTGCAGTTCCAAAACCCTGGGCATTGTTGATCAATATATCGACGCTACCAAAATGCGCTACTGTTGTTGCTACCATGGCCTGGATCTGATCTTTTTGACTGACGTCAGTGGGCACACCCAGCGCCGTGAAACCCTCATCCGTTATTTCTTTAGTCACGGCGGCTACCGTGGCAGGTGTGCGACTGGCAATCACCACTTTGGCACCTTCCCTCGCAAAGACTTTTGCAATCGCTTTGCCTATGCCACGACCGGATCCCGTCACAATAGCCACTTTACCTTCTAATTCTGCCATCTTCGCCCCTCCTGCTGAGCCTTAAACCTGATTAACTGTGGCGCCGTAAATACATGGAAACCCGGTAACAAACCAGGTTGCAGACATTTACCCATCTACAGTCCTAATCCATCTGTATGCTCATGACTGGAACTCAACCTGCCGCGATAACCGAATGGGCTACCAGCCGCTATCATTAAAAATCAGTGCCCGGGGTGTAATAGCGATTAGCCCAAATACCCATCGATGCTTCCCCTGGCTCTGGCATACGCCAGGTCAACAGCTCAGCGCTTTTAATGGCGACACGATACAACCCTCTCGGCTGTTCAATGGTGTTCTGGATATATTGGCTTGCACCTTCTGCACCGACATAACGTTCGGCAATTCGGTAGTAGAGATCTCGCCAGACATCATCACTGCCAATGTCGTGAACCAGTTCAGCAGAACCTTCTATAATCACCTTCCGGTAAGGGATAGCCTGCTCATCTATACTCAGTGCCACTCGGGGATCACGCCTGAGACATTCGAACCAAACTGACTTTGCTCGAGGCGTAAAATAAATTGCCTCATCCTCATAGATAAACCAGATTGGCGTCACTAGCGGGCTGCCATCAGCTCGCACGACCGCAATTCGCAGCAAAATGCCTGGCTCGTGCAGGAATTCATCTCTCTCAGCCACATTCAATTTAGGCATGATTACCCTGCCCTCCTGCTTTGACTGATATTAATGACGCTTGCCTTACCTGCTAACCCGAGTCATTGGAATACAGGGTTACCACACAGGCCCCACCCAGGCCAAGATTATGCTGAAGTGCATGCCGAGCTCCCTCAACCTGTCGCGGCCCCGCATCCCCTCGTAGTTGCCAAACCAGTTCCGTGCATTGGGCAAGTCCGGTGGCGCCTAGAGGATGCCCCTTGGAGAGCAATCCGCCGGAGGGATTGGTGACTACCCGTCCACCATAGGTATTATCACCATCCCAGATAAACTTTTCCGCTGTGCCTTGATCAGTCAGCCCCAAAGCTTCATAGGTCAGCAATTCATTTGCTGTAAAACAGTCGTGCAGTTCAACCACCTGCACATCTCCAGGGCCCACACCAGCTTCTTCGTAGACCTGCTCGGCGGCGGCCTTGGCCATATCCACCCCGACCAGTTTCCTTAGAGAATGTTCCTCTAGCGTACTCTCGAAATCTGTTGTCATCGCTTGTGCTTTAATACTGATGGCATTGTTCAGGCCATGCTTCCTGGCAAATTCCTCACTGCAAATCACAGCTGCGGCTGCGCCGCAGGTTGGCGGACAACATTGAAAGCGTGTAAGAGGACCATAGATATGTGGGGAAGCCATTATCTGCTCTACAGACAGCAGGTCTCGAAAGACGGCATAAGGGTTATTCGCAGCATGGATCCTGGCTTTTTCAGAAATTTTTGCAAAGGTTTCGTCTCGGGTACCATATTCATCAGCATATTCCTTTCCTGCGCCGCCAAAATACTGCGCTGCATCAGGTGCCTGGCGATCCACGCCCTGCAGACTCTTGCGCTCCCGGAAGAATCTTTTCAATGGACTGGGCCGGTCCGAGAAGATAGCGCCAAGTGCCCCTGGGTTCATCTGTTCAAAACCCAGTGCCAGTGCGCAGTCAACAATACCCGCCTGCACTGCCTGACGAGCGAGGAACAGTGCTGAGCTACCCGTCGCGCAATTGTTATTCACATTGACCACAGGGATACCCGTCATGCCCAGGCCGTACAGAGCCGCCTGCCCTGAGGTTGAATCCCCATACACATAACCCACATAAGCCTGGCCAACATCACTATAGTCTATACCGGCATCTTCAATGGCTAGCCTGGCGGCAGCTTCGCCCATTACAGGATAATCATCACTGGCCCCGGGCTTGGTGAATGGAATCATGCCAACACCGGCTACTTTAACTTTATTACTCATGCTCTGGTTCCCTCATGGTTTATACACTCAATAGCGCTCAACTTTTATACCCCTAACAGCGCTCAACTTTTATACCCCTAACAGCGCTCAACTTAGTCATCCCCTTGGCTAAAGTCAACGAATCGGCTGATAAGGTATCTGTTTTTTATCAGATCAACCAGTCATTGCTCCATTCATCATGGCTCAAGTTAAAACCAGCTCTGCCGGGATTAGACCTCGCACGCTATTGGATACAAACAGCCTCGTAGCCCGGTCAAGATCCTCCTTAAGCAATCGAGATTCCATCGCTCTTCCAGTGGCCAACATTTCACGCCGGTAAACCCCAGCTAATAACCCACTGCTGACCGGTGGGGTCAGAAGCTGCCCGTCGATTTCAACATAGATGTTATAGATTGTTGTCTCGGTTAACTCCCCAGATTCATTCCACAACAGGACGTCATCACAATTATCCAGTCCCGCTCGGGCATTTTCATAAACCGATCGATGGGTTGTTTTATGAAAGAGGAAGGGATTCATTTTATTGATCGACATCGCAGCTAGCTTCAGCCTGACTTTAGAAACAACTCGCGGGCACGGTATCGCTTGAATTTCTATTTCTCCACCTCGTCCGAGCAGAAGCCTCAATCGCTGTTGCTGATCAGATTGAAACACCGTCAGCTTCTCAGAGATCCAACTGCGGTTAAATTCAAAACCAAAATAACGGGCAGAGTTTTCAAGACGGTCCAAATGATACTCCTGGAGATAAATGCTACTCCCAGGGCTGAATAGCAGCGTTTCCAATAACCTAAACGGCGCCGAGGCGACGTTTAGTAAAGCTGCTTTATCCAGGGTTTCCTGCCATTCCTTTTCTGGTTCTGAATCCCAGACAATACCACCGCCCACACCATAGCTTAATCGTTCAGCCTCTTTATCAACCACCAAAGTCCTGATAGCGACACTGAATTGAGCTTGTCTGTTCGGTTTTATAAAACCAATAGCGCCAGTATAAACGCCTCTGGGCAGGCCCTCCAATTCACTTATTATTTCCATGGTTCGGGATTTAGGTGCTCCTGTAATCGATGCACACGGGAATAAAGCCGCAAATATTTCATCCACACCGGCCTGGGTACGAGCAGAGACCCTCGAGACCTGTTGCCAAACCGTCGGTAACTGCCTTAATTCGAATAGCTGGTCAACTGAAACAGTACCCATTTCAGCAATCTTACCGAGGTCATTGCGAATCATATCAACGATCATCAGATTTTCTGCACGATCCTTCTCCGAATCCACCAGGCAGACTCGCTGAATCAGATCCTCTGCTGGCGTTTTACCACGGCTACGGGTTCCCTTCATCGGCTCGGTGCGTATAACGCCCTGATCAAGGCTGAAAAACAATTCTGGCGACACTGAGCAGATGGCGCCGTCCTGCCAATCCAGGCAGGCCGCGTAAACTGTGGGCTGAGATGTTATGAGACGGGCAAATAGGCCTTCAACCGAGTCTCGCCAAGGCCCTTCAAGCTGGTGCGTCAGGTTAACCTGATAGGAATCTCCAGCAGCGAGGTAGGCCTTGATGATGTCTACCTTCTGTAGATAAGCAGATCTGGAGCATTTCGGGTGTAATTTAATAGGCCCTGACTCAAAGACTGGAGAAGATACGGAATTGATTCGATCATACAAGCCAAAAAGAGCAAGAGGTCGATCGCTGCTGGCACTGGTAAAATTCTCATCAAAGGCAGCAGCGGCTTCAAAACTGACGAAACCAATGGCTGTCAAACCTTCTTGACTGGCGCTCTCTGCGCTTTGTAGTACCCCGCGGACATCAGATACCTCGCTGGCCTTTAATATCCCGACCGGCTTTTCATAACTTTCCCACAGGCCAGTTCCTGAATTATATAAAGTTGCCTTCAAACTCACTAAAAAACCCTTTTAACCCAGGTGGTAAACCCAATTTTTTTGAAGCAGGAGTTTTGTTATCTTCGATTTCCGAGACAAATTAGCCTGTCTAAAAGTTGCCATTTGCCCTGGAAAGCCTATACTTTTGCTTATGAACGTGCATTCTACAGCTTATTCAGGAATCATTGCTGCAAATCAGCAACTTTCCACCTCAGCAAATAATATCGCTAATAGCGGTACAGAAAGTGCTGAGGCGCAGAGGTTGAATATCAAAGCGGTTGAATCCGGTGGCGTCACGACTTCTCCACAGGAGTTTGAGGAACCAAAAGACCTCTACCAGAGAGATGGCCAAATGGATTCTCGATCCAACATTGACCTCACTGAAGAACTTATCGAACAACTTCGGGCCCAGTCCTCTATCGAGATAAATGCCCAGGTCATCAAAACAGCCAATCAGATGGTTGGTAATCTCATCGACGAAGCCGTTTAATCACGGGGTAAACCCACTTGCAAAGGGCTTTTCTCCCAGCTGACAACCAAAGCTACTCAGCGTAGACAATATCAGCAATGTTTGCCAGATGTGTTGCCAGTCCATCGAGTACACCAGCAGCAACGAGGATCTGTTCATCAACCAGGTCAAAATCGCGCACCTCTATTGCTTCCCTGACTCCCGGTATAGTTTTAACACCATATCCAGTAGTTAAGCCTGGCGCATAGATATGGTGCCGATACCAGGGCCTGCCCGGTAATCCATGGTCCCGAGTTAATAATCGCTCCGACTGATACAAGAGTTTATTAATGCGCGCATTTTGCTGCTGCGACGATAGGCCATTAGCGCTGTCCAACCGAGTCGATGCGGCCTCCAATCGGTGCAAGGCATTTTTTAGAGGCGCAAAATTTATATACGGCACTTCGTCGTAAAGTGGTGGCGCCACTAAGGACTTTTCAGGATCCAGCGCAAGCGCGAACTGGCCTGATGATACTAACCGATTGGAACGAGCAGTTTGTTCTCGTAGATTGTCCGAGAGCTGTTCTAGCTCTTTGACATAGCCGGCAATATTATCCACAAGATTAGCAAATTCAAAGGGCAGTCGATCTGCGTTAGCCAGCCGCAGGGTCGCTCGACCTGCAACCTGAGCCAGCGTTTGACCATATGTCAAACCGGGATCGCGGAACTGTGTGTAATGCTGGTAAGTATCGTAAAGCGTATGATAGCTGCCGCCGGAACCTTCACCACCAAAGCCTAAGTTCAGCGATGCAATCCCCAGATGCTGCAGAAATGGCGTGTAATCAGAACCAGAACCCAGCGGATAAAGCCTGATCTGGGGCCGCTCTGCATCTTTCTGACTCGAGGCAGACTCACCGATGGCCATTCGCGCCTGGAGTCTTTTTTTCACGGATACACCAGCTCTGGGATCCTCTACTACTGAGGCAATTTCATCAAGGAATCGTTCCAGCGAGTGACTACCACCGGCGTTCAGAAATCCACGGCTATTACCATCGGTATTGATATAAGCGACTGCATTTTCACGCAGGCGCTGGGCATAGTGTTCTACCCATTCAGTCGACCCTATCAAACCCGGTTCTTCAGCATCCCAGGCCGCATAGACAAGCGTTCTTGCAGGTCGGTAGCCTTCGCGAATCAGCCCTGCTACAGCTTTCGCCTCAGCCAACAGCGCCACCAACCCACTCAGTGGGTCAGCAGCGCCATGATTCCAGCCATCATGGTGGTTACCCCGTATGACCCATTCATCGGGATATTCTGAGCCTGGCCACTTCGCAATGACGTTATAGGCGGGGACCTTATCCCAGTTAAATTCAAGCGTTAGTCGGACTCGGGCAGGACCTGGCCCGAGGTGATAGGTAATCGGCAGGCCGCCGACCCATTCCCTCGGCACCAGTGATCCACCCATGGCCTTCAGTAAGGGCAAAGCATCCCTGTAGGAAATAGGTAAAACCGGAATTTTAGTTATCGTCGTCACCTCTTCGACCGCCAGGGCAACCGTTCCAGCAATAGCTGGTTCACCGGGCGTCAGGACATCGCCAGGATAAACCGGCATATCCATCACAGAACCACGTTGCACCGCTGAGGCATGTTTATAGGGCCCCTCGGGATAGACATCACCACTACCATAACCATCATCAGCAGGGTCAGAATAGATAATGGTAGCGACCGCTCCCTTTTCAGCAGCCAGCTTTGGCTTGATACCACGCCACGACTTACCATACTTAGCAATGGCAACCTTGCCTTTTAGGCTGATCCCATAACGCTCCAGTAACTCATGGTCCTCCGGGCGACCATAATTGATAAATACCAGTTCTCCTTCAGCGGTACCATCCGCAGAAAAAGCATTATAAGGCGGCAGCAACCCATCACGGACTGCAGTACTGGGGTCCTCAATGAGAGAGTCCTCTCTCAGCTCAGCCGAAAACACTTCTGGTTCGATTAAATCAAGCTTCCTCATCCTTGGAGTAGGCAAGAGAATCTGGTAAGTCTCTATAGATGTGTCGTATCCCCAGGAGGTTAGCCATCGGCTCACAGTCTCGGCCACTACCTGTCCCGCCTTTGAACCGACATGATGGGGTTCTGCAGACAGTTCTCGTAACCAGGCATCCTGATCTGCAGGTGAAAGAAGCTCATCAAAGCTGGCTTCCAATTGAAGCTGGGATACCGCCTGTTCTGTATCGAATCCCAGCAGACTCTGCTCTGCCTGCACCTGACTGACAGTTAGAATGAGCCCGGCGAGCAATAATATTCTCATATTTATCAACCTCTATTGATTCCTAACCACAATTTACAATCCCCCTTAGTTCTGCCTCCACAGAGACGCTACACCGGCGACCTTGCTCTAACGCTTCAGTTTTCCTTATGTTCGACCGTCAGCAGGCCCTCGCCAGGGAAGCTTGGGCCTATTTAACGACCTTCGATATTAAACTGAGCCAGCGCTGGAAATGGCATAGCCATCACATTAACAGATGCCCAGCATCCAGAACCAGATGCTGTCCGGTCACTACGCTATGACTTTCAATAAAGGATAATATCGACTCCGCTACTGTTTCCGGAGTACAGACAGTCTGTAGCGGGGCATGCGACTTCAGGGCCTGTCGGGTCTTATCATATCTTTCCTGCCCCATGCCTGCGGCCAGCCAGTCGCCTTCAATAAAACCTGGGCAGACCGTGTTAACACGAATCTCTGGACCCAGCACACGGGCCAATGACATGGTCATGGTCATTAATGCCCCTTTTGAGGCTGCATAGGCTATTGAAGAACCACCTCCCTTAACCCCGGCAATGGAGGCAACATTAACTACGGCCGCGTTACCTGAGGCAGTCAAAGCCTCTCTGGCCGCCCGGACCATCTGAAACGGCCCTATTACGTTGACCCCGTATATATCCTTAAAATCATCACTATCAAGATCATCAAAATCAGCATGATTGACGAATTTTGTCGTTCCTGCGTTATTGACCAACACATCCAGGCGACCCCACCTGTTCAGGGCCTGCTCAACCAACCTGCAGCAATCAGCATCATTACTGACATCTGCCTGACAAACCAGCGCCTCAACGCCCAACGACCGACATTCGTCTGCCACCTGCTCTGCCGCTGCCTGGCTCTTGGAATAATTTACCACTATATTACTACCCCGAGCAGCCAGCAACCGCACAGTGGCTGCGCCCACGCCAGAGGATGATCCTGTCACAATACTCACGGTTCCTGCCATATCCATCATAGTTTTCCTCTAAATAACAACCTACCAGCCGGCCTTTCAGGCTATGCTGACCTATAAAAATTCACTACCCACTCATTTCAGATCACCTCAATACCTCGCCTGTACCAGCCAGGTTGCCGACCCTAGCCATAACCCGTCATCACTCATATAGCCCTCAAGCGCATGCCGCAGTGCTGCCAGGGCCTTTTCCAGATTATCGCCAGACAATTCAGCTATCGCCCTGGCTGCTGGCCCAACTTGACCCTGCATCAGTATGGCCTCATCCAGCGTAGCGGCAACTTTGAGATCTCTTTCGAGAGAGTGAACCACAATCTCGCTGAACCCGGCTTCATCCAGTACCACTTCTATATAATCTCGATCAGCAAAAGCAAAAGGACCAGGAGCCCGGGGGTCAGGCGCGATTGCGGGGGCCGGCAAAAACGGTCGTAATGCTTTCCCGCCCAAGGACATCCAGGGGTTCGCACTGGGTTTCTGCCAGCAAATAAAAACCAGTCTACCGCTTTCACTAAGCCCACTATGAAGGTGACGAAAAGCCTCTATTGGCTTGTCAAAGAACATGACGCCAAATCGAGAAAACAAAAGCTGAACTGGGTTAGTAAAAGGCAGTGTTGATGCATCTGCCTGAGTAAAACTTAAGCCCTGTCTATGCTCGGCCCTATGTCTGGCCAGATCCAGCATAGGCTTTGACAAATCAACACCTTCTACCTGCGCTCCGCTCTGGGCTAAAGCGATACTGGTATCGCCGCAACCACAACCTATATCCATAACCCGCTCACCCGGTGCAGCTGCAGCAACCCTTACCGCCTGGGCCGATAGCGGCTTCAACATGTCGTCTAATCTGGCCTGGTTAAGAGCCCAGGTTTCACCACCAAGACCATTCCAATACTGATATTGTTGCTGATTAGCTGGCATCAAAATTCCTTTGAAATGTGATTCATATACCCGTCACTATTATCATCGCCAGCGTTGCAGGGATGATGCAAATAACTGCCTTTACGAGCTCCTAGGACAGTAACAGATCAAGGCCCGACGAGCGAGCAGCGACGCCTGTTACTCTATTTGCAAGGCAGGTTGAGTGGCGACAACAATGCCAATAAGGCTTAGATGCGCTAACCAAAACTCAGCCCCTGTGAAAACCTGGTCGTTATAACAAGCTAATCAACTACAGCAACTCGCCAGTCTTACACCATTTCATGGTCTCTGACAGTAAAGGCCAGTTTGCCGCTATATTAAGTTTTGCTTTTTTACGGCAAGATGATTCCATGAATTCATTGCCCTACCAGTTAGACCCGGAGCAACAACTCGATTATAAAAGACGTGGGTTCCTAGCCCCGATCAGGCTGTTTACTAGTTCAGAGGCGAGGCAAATGAGAACTGAGTTAGAAACTTTTGAAAGCCGGTTCGGCTCTCAGGCAGTCGCTAAACGTACCGATATACACCTACTGCAACGTTGGGCCTGGCGAGCGGTCACCGACCCGAAGATAGTCAACCCATTGGTCAACCTGTTAGGGCCAGACCTGTTGTTGTGGTCGACTCAGTGGTTTATCAAAGAGCCGAGTGATGGCATGCATGTCAGCCTGCATCAGGATGCCAACTATTGGGGGCTTGAACCACATGATATAGCGACAGTCTGGATCGCGTTATCAGATGCAGGGCTTGAAACCGGCCCAATGACCTTCCTTCCCGGTAGCCACCTAGGTAAATTGCATTTACACGTTAATACTTATGAAAAAGATAACCTGCTGAGCCGAGGCCAGACGATCAGCGACAACCTGGATCTAAACTCAGGAATCACCGTACCGTTAAAGGCAGGCGAAATGTCCATTCACCATGTCAGACTGGTCCACGGCAGTGGCCCCAACCTGGGCAATGACCGCCGGATTGGTATGGTTCTTCGTTACTGTGCCAGCCATGTAAAACAAACCAAGGGAGCTGATACCGCTGTTCTGGTAGCAGGTAAGGATCGATTTAATCATTTCGAATTGCTACCTGAACCGGAGACAGATTTTGGCCCAGCTGAAACCAGCCGACACAAAAAAGCCGTAGAAAAACTGCAACGAATTATTCACACCGACTAGGCCGTCTAAGTCGTCAAAGCCATCTGGGGGATTAAAATAACCCGCCAAGCCCAAGACCAGAACACCTGCCCTGCCTTAATCTCGCCAGCCGTGATAGGCTCCCTAACAACCTGGGACATATTGTTAAGGATCACCGCATCATGAAAAGTTTTGCAAGTAAAGTAGCATTGGTAACCGGGGCTGGCTCTGGTATGGGACGTTATCTGGCCTTACTCCTCGCCAAGTCAGGCGCCGATGTCGTGATCTGTGACATCAATGAAGAAACCCTGAACGAAACCGAGGCTATGCTAAAACATTATAATGTGGGAGTTTCCAGCCACCTATTGGATGTATCAGACAAACAGGCCGTTGAAGCGCTGCCGGACAAAGTCATCGAACGGCACGGTAAAATTGATCTCTTATTTAATAATGCCGGCGTCACCGTTGGTTCGTCCTTTGACACTATGTCTGAAAGCGATTGGGACTGGGCCATGGGAATCAATCTGCATGGCGTCATAAACCTAACCCGGTCCTTTATGCCCTTGCTTAAGCAGCGGCCAGAAGCCGCTATCATCAATACTTCGTCAATATTTGCCATGATCGCAGTCGCAAACCAATCTGTTTACCATGCCAGTAAATTTGCCGTGCGCGGGTTTACAGAAAGTCTCGCTAAGGAACATCGAGACAGCACAATACAAGTGCACTGCGTTCATCCCGGTCATATTGGCACCAATATTGTCAGCAATTCACGGTTTAATGAGCAAGACTTTGAAGACGGAGAAACCTTAATGAGCAACGCCCAATCGAAAGACGAGATGGCGGAAATGTTCAGGAGTAACGGCATGCATCCGAGTCGCGCGGCCGACATCATCCTCCAAGGCGTCCGCAAGAAGCGTACCCGAATTTTTATCGGCCTGGATGCAAAGATGATCGATTTTGCCCAACGGCTTTTACCCATGCACTATGAGAAATTATTACCCTTCCTGCTGCTACCATTAACCCTTCTGAGAAATAAAAAACCACTCAAAGGCGTGGCTTAATTCATAATCAGAGCCTGACTAAGTAAATTAAACCGCTCCGGTTATCTCCCTGGCATTGCGATCCGCTGCCCGCGTCCGTATAGCGAGGCACATCCAGCGACTCGGTAGCGTACTGACCGCATCCAGTCCTGTCACAGAAGCAGGCCGCCAGATGACGGCCTACTGGTCCGCTGGAACGCCCTGTTAGACTGCTGCGGGCTAAAGGCCCATAATATTCAGCTTGGTCGCATAACGCGTAAAGAACCAAGGCGCAAGAATTGGCCGGTAGTCGCGCTGAAACTCCTCTGGAAGCAAGAAGAAGCTCTCACTCGTTTCCCCACGGCTGCGATCTGCTCCACATCGACACGGCCAGCTATCGCCTCCCTCGTTATTGATCAGGTAGTCGATGGTAAGCTCCGCATCTGGGCATACCGCGCGCTGCGTGGCGACTTCGATGCTGTCTGCACCAAACCGAAGCTAGACATTCGGATCACAAGCGTGATTAAGATAGCGCTCTGGAGAAGGGACAAGATGAAAACGACCGTCGATTAGGGTGCAGTGCAAAGCCCGTTCATCGAGCTCGGCCTGGAGGGGTGAATCCACCGTTACTTCTCGGCCAAATCTAAACTCACAGATCACCTGGCTGGCCTGAAGGTCCTCGAGAGTGAAGCCCCCTAATCCGCCGATGTGGGACTGACGAACGGCGACCTCTGCCTTTCAGGAGTACCAACGCTTTAACGGACCGGCAATCACCAGCGAAGGAACTAACGACCATCATTACGGGTTTTCAAGACTACTTCTCCTCAGGCGTCGCATACCATGCAGCCAGCGATCTATGTCATCTCCCTTGCGCCGAACGTAATCGCCCACCTCAGGATGAGGTAACACGTAAAACCGTTCCTCTCGCAACGTCTCCACAACCGTGGCCGCCAGCACCTCCGGCTCGATGATGCCGTCCGTCTGACCATCGCCTAGTCGTTTCGGCGCCATCGCTGTATTAACCCCCTGTGGACATAGAACAGATACCCTGATGCCTTCATCACCATGAGTGATCGAAATAAACTCTGCTAGTTTTATCGCAGCTGCTTTACTGACTGAATAAGGTCCCGAACCCATCGCTGCGAGTAAGCCCGCAGCAGAAGCTGTATTCAGGAGGTAACCCTCGCCTCGGGCAATCATATCTGGGAGCACAGCTCGAGCCGCATAAACATGCGACATCACATGCAGATCCCACTGTTGCTGCCAGACTTCATTAGCCGCCTCAGTCAGTAATCCCTCACCGCCTGCACCAGCGTTGGAACAGAACAAGTCGATCTGACCAAACTGACTCAGGGTCTTGTCGACCAGGTCCTGCACATCCGTCTCTTGAGTGACATTACATACCCGTCCGGTACACCCCAAGTCCATAGCAGCCGCCTCAACCTGTTGCTGATTCAGATCCGCCAGGACAATCCCTCGAGCGCCCTGCTGAAGGAATGCGGCCGCCATAGCTTTACCAATGCCCCCACTACCGCCTGTAATCACTGCAACTTTATCCCGTAAATCCATTACTAATATCCGTTATAACTGAAAACCCCAAAATAACGCCTTGATTGAGTCAACGCAAGCAGGTCACTTCTGGGAGTTAAATCGGCCTTTCCCCTTTCACAATCACTCTATGCATATGGCGACGCTTGCCCTGGTAGTCATTCAGCGCATGATGGAAAACACAGCGATTATCCCACATGGCCAGAGAGCCCTGCGCCCACTTAAAGCGTGTTACAAACGTCTCCTGGGTCAGGTGTTGAGTCAGAAAACCAAATATCGCCAGGCTTTCTTCACGTGTCCAGCCTTTAATCCGGTGGGTATGCGGTTTACTGCAATAAATACTTTTCCGGCCCGTTTCTGCATGAGTTCTAATCAAGGGATGCTCAACTTCTAATTCAGCGAACTCAGCATCGCCTCCATAGGCCTTACCCAGGCCTTTTTTGGCTGCAACCTGGTTATAACCACCATCAATACCATGCACCATTTTCGCAGAATAGATACCGGTAAGGTCCTCCAGACAAGCCTTCAGACTCATACTCAAGCTTTCATAAGCAAAAGTAGCATCGGCAAATAAGGTGTCCCCGCCTTCCTCTGGAACCTCCACAGCATAAAGCACCGTCGCCTTGGGCGGTATTTGTTTATAGGACGTATCAGTGTGCCAGGCCCCGCCAAAATTCAGCTTTGCAGAAGCTTCCTTGATAATCGGAATGACGTTCGGATGTCCGTCCACAGGTTGCATAAAGGGATAGACATCTAGCTCTCCAAAACGGGCAGAAAAATCAGCTTGCTGCTGGGGTGAAAGATACTGGTTCCTAAAAAATACAACGTGATGCTGCAGCCAGGCATGATGAATTTCCTGGATCACCTGTTCACTCAATTCATGCGACAAATCAACTCCACCAATGACTGCGCCAACAGGGCCGATGCTGGTATCGACTGTTATCTTTTCGTAGAGCACAAACAAAACCTCTCGCATTTTGTAATACTTAACCACCATACTACTTCAATCAGTTTTGATCCACACAGGGAGAGACAGTATGCAACACAAGAAAGTGACTGTATTTAATGGTGACGATGCATCGCCTGAAGTCATGAAACCCACTGTCGACTTGCTGCAAAAATTTGACCTGCCGATTACCTTCGAATTCCCATTAGTCGGAGACATCGCTGAGAAAAAATATGGCAAGGTACTGCCCGACGAAACCATCACCAGCATCGATTCTGCTGATGCTACCTTCTTTGGTTCAACCAGTGGTCAGAGCACCGCAGCACTCTTTTACCTTCGTTGGGGGAAACAGACCTATGCCAATGTCCGGCCGTGCCAATGGATCCCAGGGTACCAATCCCCTATGGCTAACCCAGAGGGCATTGATTTCATCATTGTCAGAGAAAATCTTGAAGACTTATATCTCGGTCTGGAAGGAAATATTGAAGATCTCCATGCCCTCAACTTCTATTCCAAACATGCTCGTTCAAGCCTCACAGATTTGGGACCAGGCAAGTATGCCGTTAAGGCAATCACCGAATCAGGTTCAGAACGGGTGATTCGATATGCATTTGAGCTAGCCTCAAAACGAGCGGGTAAGAAGAAAGTCACGCTGACTTCAAAATACAATATGTTAAGCCAGGCAGATGGCTTATTCAGGGATATTGGCATGCAGGTAGCCCTGAACTACCCTGATGTGGCATTTGAAAGCTTTATAGTCGATGACTTTCTCTGCAGGATGATCACTAATCCTCATGCGCTTGACGTTGTTGTCATGCCCAATCTGTATGGCGATATCATGTCCGATGGTGCTGCTGGACTCATCGGAGGCTTAGGTTTAGCCCCATCGGGATGCTACGGTGATGATTATGCCTACTTCGAATCTGCTCATGGAACAGCTCCAGATATTGCAGGCCAGAATATTATCAACCCCACTGCCACTATTCTCTCAGCCGTGATGTTACTGAACTACCTGGGCTTTACCGAGCAAGCGGGAATCCTTAACCAGGCGGTGACTCAGGTCTACTCGGAGGGCAAGGTTATTCCGGTAGATCAGGGCGGAAATGCATCTACCACAGGTTTCTGTAACGCCATCGCTGGTTATCTGTAAGGTTGGACCTAAAGCCGGGACCAAAGCGGTGATTCTTCTACCACGGCGATATTTTTACTGCCTGAATTGACTCCTCCCAAACATCGACGGGTTTAAAAGCCGCGCCAACTTACTCATATCGATTTATGCCGGCGCGGCTTTAAAGGCGTAGAGAACTCGCCCCCGAGCACTGACCTGGCCATCCTCATTAACAATGCTGACTTCTACAGTACAGAGCTGTTTGCCTCGCTTGATCACTTCTGCCTTCGCGTCAACCCATGCGCCCTGTGCCTGGCGCAGATAAGTCACATTCAAATCTGCTGTTCCGGCGGGAACAGTGCCTTCATTCAGGTTGCTGAAAACAGCAGCAACCCCAGCCATATCAACCATGGTAGCCACTACTCCACCATTAACGCTGCCGGCAATACCCGTCGGCGTAGTCTCGGTCTTGACCAGTCTTAGTCGTACATGATCAGGTCGAACTTCGACCAATGTTAAGCCTAAGTACTTGTGAAAAGGATTGTCGTTAAATCCCGCGAAAAAATCTTCTTTCATACCACTACCAGATATTGACTACTCTATTTCAGGATCAGAACCTCAGGATCAGCATCAGGATCTATTGTCCAACCTGAATCCCGCCCCCAATCTTACAACATGAAAACACCACCTTGCATTAAATTGCTGACACGATATTGCTGACCGTAGCAGACTTCACTCACCCCATCGA
>Ga0206679_10000072_pt1 | contig 69351 bp, 51 predicted proteins | sample M110012015metaG_FD_155464 | JGI IMG/M metagenome (GOLD analysis project Ga0206679, IMG submission 155464) | Ammonia-oxidizing marine archaeal communities from Monterey Bay, California, United States - M1 100m 12015 | ecosystem: Environmental > Aquatic > Marine > Intertidal zone | place: USA...
GAAGAAGTCTCCCTGCAAAGCCTGGGCCTAAACCTGCTTGAAAACTTATTAGCCAGTACCACTGTTGAGTGGCAGCAAGCCTTGCAGGGATTTATGCCTGCCTGGCAGTCTCACGCTGCAATCATAACCGAATTCGGGCGGTTTCCGCACCGAAACAATCTTCTGGGTCGCGTCAGTAGCAAAAAAGAATTACTGTATCTGGATCAGCAGAAAAACCATTACGGACAGAACTAATGCAATATCTGGATTTCTTAGGCCTCAGCTACAGCGCCAACTCTAACCAGGCTGTGGCCTTGTTTGAACAGGTCATGGAAAGCTATCTGCAATTCAAACCCGATACCATGGCAAAACTAAACAGCCTGACCGAACAGGAAATGGTTTCTCCAATGGCGCAGATTTTAAAAAGCTACCTTCTAAAAATGGGTAGTGATCCGAGGCTCACTGCCATCATCAAAAAGTGCCTGAAGTGGCTAAGCAATACGGAGTTAAATCATCGTGAAAACCTGCATCTAGACGCTCTTAAAAACTGGCTCAACGATGATATTGATACCGCTCTCGGCAGGTTCGAACTCATTCTGGACACCTATCCCACAGATATCATTGCGCTCAAAGCAGCCCATAATCTTTATTTCTACAAAGGTGATGCAGAGAGCATGCACAGATCAGTGGCTCGTGTTTTACCTGCCTGGGAAGAACATTCCTGGAAAGGTTACGTTTTAGGCTTATATAGCTTTGGACTCGAGGAGTCCGGACACTATCAACGGGCTGAAGCCACAGGTCGAGAAGCCGTGATTCTGAACCCAAACGACCTGTGGGCAGCGCATGCCGTGACTCATGTCTGTCAAATGCAAAGTCGGTGGCAGGATGGCCTGAACTGGTTAAATGAGCGGATACCAGGTTGGACTGACACCAATAATTTTGTCTATCACCTGCACTGGCATGAAGCCCTTCTTCACCTTTCCAGCGGCGACAACGACGCTGCTCTGGACATTTATGATCAGGTTCTGACCGAGCCATTGCAGGATGACCTCTACCTGGACGTCTGTAATGCAGCGAGCATGCTGTGGCGACTGCAAATGCGGGGTTATGATGTCACTGCTCGATGGCGAGCATTACAACAGTGGCAACATAGGGCAACTGACAATGAATTAATATTTATAACCTTACACTACCTGATGGCACCGGCAGTGCTGAACGATGCACCAGCCGTTAAACAGGCATTGGAGGCCATTCGTACATGGGGTGAACGCTCTGGACGGCAAGCCTCTATCTGTAAAACGATTGGCCTCAAGACAGCAGAAGCAATCGTTGAGCTAGGCCAGGCAAGAACCATCAGTGGTATTAAGAAACTAAAACAGGTGCAAGACCGCCTTTACACTATCGGTGGCAGTCACGCCCAAAGACAATTATTCAGCGACCTCATCCGTCATTACAGCGAGCCTCCCCTAAACAGTGAGCCAGATATATGAATTACCAACAAATCACTTACGACGTTTCCGATCAAATCCTGACCATTACCCTAAATCGACCTGACAAACTGAATGCCTATACTCTGCAGATGCAGAATGAAATTCTGCATGCGCTCGATGTCGCAGATGCTGACGATAATGTCAGAGCCATCATATTTACCGGTGCAGGTCGCGGTTATTGCGCTGGAGCAGACCTTTCCGGTGGCGGTAATACCTTCAACAACGATGCACCTGGGAAAAGCGGTGGGTTGCGCCGTGACGGTGGCGGTATCCTGACCCTGCGTCTGTTCGAATGCCTCAAACCGATTATCTCAGCCTGCAATGGTCCCGCCGTAGGTGTTGGCGCTACCATGCAATGTGCGATGGATGTTCGCCTTGCTTCGGAAGATGCTCGCTACGGTTTTGTGTTTTCAAGACGAGCTGTTGTGCCGGAAGCCTGTTCCAGTTGGTTCCTGCCACGAATCGTGGGAATACAAACCGCGCTGGAGTGGGCTTTTTCAGGCAGAGTATTCAACGCAGACGAGGCCTACAACAGAGGCTTTGTCCGCAGTATTCATAAAGCAAATGACCTTCTACCAGCAGCGCGAGATCTTGCCCATGAATTTGCTGAATCCACCTCCCAGGTATCGGTTGCCCTGATCAGACAGATGCTGTGGAAAATGCTCGGTGCAGATCACCCCATGGAAGCACACAAACTGGACTCAAGAGGCATTTATTACCGAGGCAGATCTGCCGATGCTAAAGAAGGGGTCGAATCCTTCCTGGAGAAGCGAACGGCTTCTTTCCCTGGGAAAGTCAGCCAAGACATGCCTGAATATTTTCCCTGGTGGGAAGAAAGAGATTTCGAATAAAACGGCTTACTGGGCCAGGTCAGATACGTAATTATGTAAGACCGCCCTGCTCGGGTGCCGGCCGAGCCCTCTGGTTATAGAGGAGCTTTTTCAGCGCCTCCAACTCTGACGGACTGGCCGAGGAGTAATCATTTTGCATATCACTACCCACGGCCATCCCTTGTTTGATGCCTGGACGACCGCTTAGTTCTTCAAACCATCGCTTGAAATACTTAAATTCTTCAATATCCTGGCCTTGACCCTGCCAATTCACGCACCAGGGATAGCAAATCATATCTGCTATGGTGTATTCGTCCCCGCACAGGTACCTGCGCTGGTAGAGCTGATTATTGAGGACCCCATAAAATCGGTTAACTTCATCCGTAAACCGCTGAATAGCATAGGATTGATCTCCCTGCCCGGAGCCTAATCTCCTGAAATGACCACACTCTCCGGTCTTGGGCCCTTGATTCGCCATCTGCCAGACCAACCATTGGATAACATTGTATTTACCACGAATGTCTTCTGGCAGGAATTTCCCGGTTTTTTCGGCAATATAAAGCATGATCGCGCCTGATTCGAAAATGGACAGAGGATCTCCCCCATCCTCAGGCTCATGATCAACCAAAACCGGCATTCGATTATTTGGATTTATTTCTAAAAATGAATCCTTGAACTGATCACCCCTGCCAATATTACAAGGCACCACTCGATACTCTAATCCACATTCCTCAAGTTGAATGGTCACTTTTTTACCGTTCGGTGTAGGCCAATAATGAAGATCCAGCATGTTATTCCTCCCTTGCCAAGTCATGGTGATTAATCAATTACAGATAATCGCCTGAGACACTCTTAGGTGCAAGTACCGAGCAACAGAGCCTTTAAATTAACACCGCCATGCAGGTCGTCTTCCCCAAAACCGTGGCTAGTTCAATTAATATCTACGCAAACCTTTCAGTAGCAGCGCTCTTATAGAGACAAATAATTTGACTAAAAATTAGCCTTGCAGACCAAGCAGGCGGGAGACACATCAACCTTGGAAATTAAATTTCTATTGAATACAATGGGTTACGGTATTGGCATGATTTGTGAATATCATTTAAATAACCTAATTGATCGTATTAAGGAAACATCATGCTTAACTGGATCCTCCATTCTCTGTTGCTGGCAGCGGTAATCTACTTTCTGGCCCAGCAACACTCAAGAATCCATATCAAGGATTTCTGGACAGCAGTCATTGTGGCGGTAGTCTACAGCCTGATTAACATATCCCTCGGCCTGATTTTAAAAGTGTTGAGCCTACCGCTGATTTTTCTCACCGTGGGCTTGTTCCTGCTATTAATAAATATGTTCCTGCTCTGGCTGACAGATAAGCTGATTGACAACTTCGAAATTGAAGACAAAGGCACCCTGGTTTTCACTGCGATCATGATAACTATCGCTGATACCGTGTTGGCCTGGATATTTTAAGGTCTCGCTTCTAGCGGCAATCGATTAGGGCCACGAAAAAAGGGATTCATCCCCCAAATTTCGCCGTCCTGGCCTAGCTTTAAGTTCGAATAGCGCTGCAGCATCTTTTCGAAAACAATTTTCGCTTCCAGCCTTGCCAAGCTCATACCAAGGCAGTGATGGATGCCATGACCAAACGAAACGTGGCGAACGGGTTCACGCAAGATATCAAATACTTCAGGGTTTTCAATTTTTGTCGGGTCCCGATTGGCAGCAGCAATGTAAACCAGCACCACTTGATTGCGTTTAAATTTCTTGCCAAAAAATATTAAATCTTCTGTGACAAATCTCAAGGTAACCTGTATCGGTGGTTCAAATCTTAATACCTCTTCAATGAAACCGTCCATGAGTTCGGGTCGCTGACGAAGCAATTCAAGCTGTTCTGGATGGCGTAATAGTGTTAACAAACCATTCGCAAGCAACCGGGTCGTGGTTTCATGCCCCGCTGTTAGCAATAGTATGCAGTTAGAAAGAACCTCCTCCCTACTCAAGGCGTGATTGTGCGCTTCAGCCTGTAGAAGTAACTCAATCAAATTGGCCTGCCCGGCCTGTGCTGGTCGATTCAGCAAAGGCCTCATATAGGTTCGCATATCCTCTGCTGCTTGAGCTGCATCACGCATTAACTCGGGCTGGTCAACCATCATGGCACCCATAATGGCCTCAGACCACTGCTGAAATTTACCTCGGTGTTGTTCCTCAACCCCCATCATTTTAGCGATAACCAAGGCAGGCAACGGTTGCGCCAGTTTGGAAACAAAGTCGAAGCTTGTACCAGGTTCGGCTTCAGCCTGATCTAGTAAAACGTCCGCAAGTTCCGAGATGAATTCAGTCTGAGCGGTAATGAATTTCTTAACCAGCCCCTGAGTGACTAACTTGCGCACCGGCGTATGCTGAGGAGGATCCAGGTTTAACAAGCCGGGCTTATCGACCATTGGAACGGGTAGACCCGCACAGGCTATCCTGGCAAGATTATAAAAAAATCGATTATTCCTGGCGTCAGTACTAAATCGCTTATCCAGGAGCAGAGCCTGGACCTCATCGTATCCCAGAACTAGCCAACCTTGATTGGCATAAGAGCGAAGGATATTACCCCGAGTCCGCATCTGGGTAAAACTAGGATAAGGGTCAAACTGGTACGCAGCACTTGAGCGCATTGGTGGATTGCCCGCACGCCAACGATCAAACTGGCGCAGTCCCCATAGGCCACCGGCAAATACCCGCTTGCCCACATCAAATAAACCGCTCATTAACTCAACCGGCTGGCTTACTCGTTAACACTTTGCATGCAGCACAACAGGTAGCTCAGAATAACCTTTAACAAAATTGGAGTTCACATAGGATGGTTCACCAACCACTTCGATTTTCTCAAAACGTTCCATGATCTCTTCCCAGAGTACGCGCAATTGCATTTCTGCTAGCCGGTTACCCATACAACGATGAATTCCAAACCCAAATGATAACTGCTGTCTGGCTTTAGGGCGATCTATCCAAAAACGATCAGCATCTTTAATGACGCTACTATCGCGATTACCTGATACATACCACATCAATACTTTATCGCCAGCTGCTATCTGCTTGCCGGCTAATTCTGTAGCTTGTGTCGCGGTTCGGCGCATATAAGCCAGCGGCGTCTGGTAGCGAATGATTTCCGGCACCATATTAGGAATCAAGCCTGGGTTATCTCGAAGTTTCTGGTACTCCTCTGGAAATTGATTAAGAAAACGCACTCCCCCGGTAATCGAGTTTCGGGTCGTATCATTTCCGCCTACGATCAATAATATAAGATTACCAAGATACTCCATTGGCCCCATATTCCTGGTTGACTCTCCATGAGCCAGCATAGATACCAAATCCCCTGCCGGCGGCTGGTTAACTCGTTGATTCCAAAGCTCGGTAAAATAAGCTAGGCATTCTCCAAGTTCTTCCCGCCGTTGCTCTTCGCTTTCAACAACACCGGATTTATCATCTGCCGTTGCAACATCGCTCCAACGAGTCAATTTGCGTCTATCCTCAAACGGAAAATCAAACAAGGTTGCAAGCATCTGGGTAGTCAATTCTATCGACACCAGGTCAACCCAATTGAAGGTCTCGCCTATGGGAAGGCTATCCAAGATATTCTGAACTCGTGTTCGTATAATACCCTCCATGGCGGCTAGATTTCTCGGCGCAACTACCGCATTTACTTCTCTTCTCTGCTGGTCGTGCTGCGGCGGATCCATAGCAATAAACATGGGCAGAGGAAAGTCCTCAGCCTGGTCGTCAGCGACTATCGATCCCTGGCTAGAAAAAACTTGAGGATTAGTATCCACAGCCATAATGTCTTTATAGCGCGTCACATGCCAAATTCTTCCCAATTCCTGGTCATTATTTCCAATGTTTGTAGAATACTGAAAGTAAACAGGCTCTTCCTCTCGAAGACGCTCAAACAACCTCAAGTGGTAGTCACCATGAAATAGATCTGGCTGCATCAGGTCGATCTTATTTATCTCTATATCCATCGGATCCACTCGTAAATCCTGTAGCAATGCTTCGCTCATTTAGACCTCCTCTAACTTTCTAGTCACCTGACCAGCAGTCTACTGTAAGTTATTAAAACAGGCGAATCATTTTCTTCTGTTCGCGCTCGCCACAGCAACGTATAAATGAATATCTGAGGCTTGATAATAACTAATCACTTGCTAAAGCACGATTAACCGCAAATTACCTTGACAGACCAGCACCCGAACTGTAAATACGATCCCTAGCTCACTCTCAATTTGACCCAAAGGTAAAACCAAAATATGTCTTTTAGTACTATCGAATTCAGCGTCGAAAACAATATCGCTACCATAACCTTAAACCGGCCCGATGCCGCCAATGCCATGAACCCACAAATGGCTAAAGAACTCAGCGAATGCGCCAAGGGCTGCCAGGAGAATGCCGATATTCGCGCCGTCATCATTCAGGCTAACGGCAAAATGTTCTGCGCAGGAGGAGACCTGAGCGAATTCGCTGCAGCAGAAGAGGCAGTAGGGTCGTTACTGTTAAGTATGACGGCTGACCTACATTTGTTCATCAGTCGCCTGACTCGAATGAACGCCCCAGTCATTGCTGCAGTACAAGGTACAGCTGCTGGTGCTGGCTTCAGTCTGGCTGCGGCTGCAGATATTACAATCGCCGCGGATCGAGCGAAATTCACCATGGCCTATACTAACGCTGGACTATCACCGGATGGCAGCTCCACTTATTTCCTTCCTCGACGAATTGGAGATAGAAAAACCCGCGAACTCATGCTGACCAACCGGGTCCTGAGCGCTGCAGAGGCAGTCGATTGGGGAATCATCAACCAGGCAGTTGCAGCTGAGGAACTTGAACCAACGGTCTCTGCCATTGCAGCCCAACTGGCCAAAGGTCCTACTTTGGCATTTGGCTCAGTTAAAGCGCTACTCAATCAAAGTTTTGATAATAGCCTTGAGACACAAATGGAACTAGAAGCGAAGTCAATTGCCAGCTTATCACGCTCCCCTGATGGTCACGAAGGAATCCAGGCATTTCTAGCAAAACGCCCAGCTGAGTTTACGGGTAAAGATTAATCGGACTAGAACGATCAGAACGATCAGAACGATCAGAACGATTAGAACGATTAGAACGATTAGAACGACATTAGGCCCGCAACTTCATTAGCCAGGCGATAACCTGCCGATGCTTGCCTGGGCAAGCTTGATAACGGCCGTGCAGACTTATTTTGATAGATGCAGTTGACGACACGTTTTTCGCGGGACCCGGCTGTTTGAGCTTAGCTATTACCCGGGCCTGCAGACGGCTTTTCGTTGTTAAGCCCAATCGCAGGGAGCCCCTCGCAGATGACAACAACCCCGTGGTGACTCGAGTCTTTGCCCAGCAGAATCAACTCATTGCTTTCATAAACGTACTGAGATCAAAGTAATCACGCCAGACCTTGATTTTGCCCTCTTCCATTTCAAAGACCCCGAAGCAGGGTAAGTCGACACTACCTCGCTCGGTTTTTGTTCGATCCATTCTCTCACAGAAAACCAGATTGCCCTGCTCAGCGATGTTAATAATGTCCCATTGCGTTTCCGTCCAGTTTCCCAGAAATTGCTCGATAAATTTCTCAACATTTTTCCGACCGGTAATAGGTTGAGTCGGCATATTGTAATAACTACCGTCTTCTGAAAAATAACTGGCTAGTCGCGCCGCATCTAAACTACTCCAGGCGGCCACAAACTCTTCCACGACACCAATATTAACTGACATGACAAATTCCTCGCATCTTTCCTTAACTAAAACATTGCCTGAACTAGAGCGCAACAACAAAATAACCAAAACAGACCAGGTTACTTAAAGGTGACATGGCGTGACTAGGATTCCGCGTCAAAAACAGGGGGGCGCTTCTCCATAAATGCTGTTATGGCTTCCCTGGCCTCCTTGGAGCCGCTACTTTCAACTAAATGCTTCGCTTCCAGGACCAGGCTTTCCCTAAGACTCTGGTTCAAGCCCTGGTTAAGATTAACTTTCATACGTCTTAAGGCGCCACTGGGACCATTGGCTATGGCACTAGCGTAGGCTAGAGCCTCTTCGCGAAAGGTTTCATCACTAAATACCTTGTTAACCAGCCCCAACTGGACCGCCTCTTCAGCACTTATTCTATCTGCGGTGTAATAAAGTTCCTTGGCCTTCGCCAGTCCAATTAGTCTTGGTAAAAGCCAACTACCTCCATAATCACCAGAAAGCCCAATATTACGAAAAGCCGTGGTCACAAAAGCACGCTTCGCTGCAATCCTCAAATCACAAGCAAGAGCGATGGATAATCCTGCACCCGCCGCGGCACCTGGCAATGCCGCGACCGTGACCTTGTCCAGTTCATACAAGCGCAGCGTCAGTGTCTCCTGTTTTAAAGTAAGCTCTGCGATTCTATCCTGAGTAGACTTTGTCACTGTCGCACTTGCCCCCATGCCACTGACATCGCCACCTGAACAGAAAGCATCACCGCTCCCCGTAATCATGACGCAGCCTACTCGGTCATCCTGCTCAACCAAAGTGAGCGTTTTCCTCAATGCCGGTGTAAGAATATCTCCCAAGGCATTTTTCTTATGGGGTTTATTCAATGTAATTACCGCGACTCGATCAACGATATGGCAAAGTAATTCATCGGTCCCTGTATCAATATGTATCATATCAGCACTCCTAAATTCGCCAATTGAGACCCGCTTCAGAGTCAGTCCTTCGATTACCAATGCTGCAAACTAAATATACCACTGGACATGCCCCACTTACCCACAACTGCGCAGCAATAGCCCAGGTAACCAGGGCATCGATTTCCCGGGCCATTGGGATGCAAATGCTGTTTTGATCTAAATGATGCAAAAGCTGGTTTGATCTGAATATAGTGGCACATAATAACCAACGCTGCTAACCAGACCGGTACCACTTCTGTGCTCAGGAAAACTAACTACTCGACAGACTGCCGGTTTAGGCAATTCGTATTGTCCCATCCTCTTTCTCTATGATTAGCGGATAATCCATGTCATGGTTACAACCTGACTTAAAGCACCAACCTCAATTGTAGAAAAACAGGCACATTCGAAGCGACCCGGCGAATACCTGGCCCGCTCTGGAGTATTAGAAATGACTATAGAATTCCACTTTGACTTCGGTAGCCCCAATGCCTATCTCAGCCATATTATCTTACCCAAGATTGAAGAGAGAACCGGCAAATCAGTCACCTATGTACCCGTCTTACTCGGTGGTGTATTTAAGGCTACCAATAATGTTTCACCTGCAGTATCCATGCAGGGAATTATTAACAAAGGAGAATACGCTCAGCTGGAAACTGAGCGCTTTATTAATAGACACAACATTGAACACTACAATAGAAATCCTTTTTTTCCTGTTAACACCCTGCAAATTATGCGCGGCGCTGTATACGCAGATCAGCAAGGTTTTCTTGCCACCTACGTTGATGCAATCTATCACCATATGTGGAGTGCCCCTCGGAAAATGGATGATCCAGAAGTAATGGCTGAAGCGATGACCGAATCAGGACTACCAACCGAGAATATCCTGGCAGCGATACAGAAGCCCGAAATAAAAGCAGGCCTGATAACCAACACCGAGCGATCCGTGAAAATGGGGACATTTGGCTCACCTACTTTCTTTGTCGATAACGAGATATTCTTTGGCAAGGATAGGCTAGACGAATTTGAGGCGATGGTCGTATCCAGAGGCTAATAGCGCGGGGTCGAAAACCTAAATAACAACAATGTGAATTCAACGCCTGCAATTAAAAGCACTGATTTCACCTAGCGTGAAATAACACCCTAGTACCAACTCAGAAATAGCCAGATTTGTGACCTGAAATAGCAGACCAAAATAATTCAGCCATAGGAATGGGTAGTGTTATTGCGGTAGATTTGCCGCCTGATTCAGGATACATTCTAACAATTCAATCAGACGAATCAGGGGCCTTCAGCAATGACAGAATACGATGTCATCATTCGCAATGGCAAGGTATATGATGGAAGTGGTAACCCACCACAAAATATGGATATCGGGATAAAAGACGGTCTAATCTGTAAACTAGATACGATTATTTCAGACGATGCTGAAAAAATCATCGATGCCAAAGATAAAATCGTAACACCCGGCTTCGTAGACGTGCACACCCATTATGACGGACAAGCAACATGGGATTCTCACTTAAATCCATCGGCTAATCTAGGCACAACCACCGTAGTCATGGGAAACTGTGGCGTTGGCTTTGCCCCCTGCAAAAAGGCTGACCATGAAATATTGATTGAATTAATGGAGGGTGTAGAAGAAATACCCGGTTCGGCAATGGACGAGGGACTTCCCTGGACCTGGGAAAGCTTTCCGGAATTTCTCGATACCCTGGAGAGTCGGCAGCGAGATATTGATATTGCTGTGCTCTATCCACATGGCCCATTGCGGGTTTTTGTCATGGGCGAGCGTGCCATCAACAGAGAAGCAGCAACCCCCGCAGATATCAACCTCATGCAATCTTTACTCAGCGAAGGCGTCGCCGCGGGAGCGGTCGGCTTTTCAACCTCCAGGACTCTAGTCCACCGCAGTAAAAATGGTCAACTCACCCCAACCTACCAGGCTGCAACCCAAGAATTAAAAGCCCTGGGCGAAATGCTCTCAGGAGAAAATGGTAATGTTTTTCAACTCATTTCAGACTGGGAAGACCCCCAGGATGAATTCAGTATTCTCGCCGATACCTGTCAAGCAACCGGAGCAAAAGGCACCTTCACCCTTCTCCAATTAGACAGCCAGCCTGATCTATGGAAACAACAGTTAGATTTGATTGAACGGGCGCAGCATCGTGGTCTGGATATCCGCGGACAGGTCCTGTCTCGCCCGGTAGGTATGATGATGGGGCTACCTTCTTCGATGAACCCGTTTTACCGCAGACCCACTTATTTAAGTCTTGAAGATCTTCCTTGGGATGAAAAACTAACTCGCTTGAAAGATCCACTAGTCAAGCAAAAAATTCTTCAGGAAGAAAACATCAACCCTCATATCTTTGTGAAAATCTTCAACGATCTGCACGACAAAATGTATCCCCTTGAAGATCCTATCGAATATCTACCTGATGCCAACAAATCAGTTGCAGCGCAGGCTGCTACCGCTGGCGAGCAACCCGAATCCTGGCTATACGACTATCTTCTCGATAATGATGGCAGCAACCTTATCTATATCCCTGCGGCGAACTATTCAAACCAGATTCCAGAATTACTCGGCCACCCGCATACCGTTGCGGCTCTTGGTGACGGTGGTGCCCACGTCGGTTCTATCTGTGATACCAGTGCCAATATCTATGTGTTAACCAAATGGGTAAAGGAAATGGGCGCCTTTAAATTGAGTGAGGCCATTCATATGCTAACTCAGCAACCAGCAGAACTTTATTCCTTAAAAGATAGAGGACGAATCGCAGTCGGCATGAAAGCTGATATCAATGTGATAGATTTCGATGCTCTGGCGCTGAAAACGCCTCACATAGTCCACGATCTACCAGCTGGCGGGAAACGATTTCTCCAAAATGCATCCGGTCTAGACATGACGCTAGTCTCTGGCAGCGTTACTTATCTCAATGGTTCCGCCACCGGAGAGTTACCAGGGAAATTGATCCGAGGCCAACAAGCCGGCCCTATTTGAGCCACGCGACGCGACCTAACTACCGCAACTAAAAGCACTAGCAGCAATAACGCTAGGCTTGGGTTGGTCGTGCCTTGCTAAATTATTTTCTCACCAAATATTCAGATCCTCATACCTGACTATTACCATTGACTTAAACGATAATACCCAAGGGCTGATTTGCGTTACCAGACGCGCCAAAATTTGCTTGGCCTGGTAGCTTTATTAAAGCGGGCAGACAGCATCTACGATATACCGTAAGATACCGATGAGAACATTTCGACAAGAGAGATCCTCTAAGGCAATTCTTGGTAGCTGTTGCAAATTCTTCCGAGAGTATAATTTGATACGTTATTGACTGAGATTTAAGCCTATACCAATGAAAGATTTAGACGTAAAAGAAGCTCTAAACGGTATCAAGGCGCTCGCTAAAATTGCAGGCGATGACAGCACGCCAACCGGTGCGCAACAGCAACGAATGATATCCGAGGCTACTGCCCTGATAAAAGCAGTTGGGGAGACTAACGATCTTCAAGCAACATCATCTAAGCCAAATGAGGCTGCTGCAGCGCCGCATGCAGATGACCAGATAACATCAGAGTTTCTACCAGAAAGTCAGCCACACTCATACTACCGGTCTAATGGCGATGAGCAGCGCTATCGTGAATTATTTGAAGATGCCCCAGTCGCAATTTGGGTAGATGACTGGAACCCGGTCAAGCAAATGCTTGATGCTATCGAAAACGTTGATGACTGGGCCGAGTACTTCCATCAGCACCCTGTTGAGCTTGAATCTGCCTACCGATCAGTGAAAACACTGGAAATAAGCAACGCAGCTGTTACCTTGTTCAAAGAAGAATCTCTCGAAAGTCTAATACAGAACACTGCAACCGAAGAAATATACGCAGAAGAACTGAAATTTTTCCTCGACCACATCGTACTTTTCTGGAACCACGAATTCAGTTCGATTATAGAAGCAAAGGATTTAAACGGCGAATATGAGGAAATCATGGTTCGACGCAGGACAGTTATGCCCACTGCCCATCGAAAAGATTGGTCAAGAGTTATCTATTCCCTTGAGGATGTCAGTGAAAGAGTCAAGCTCGAGGAGCAATTGAGACAATCCCAGAAAATGGAGATTGTAGGTCAGTTGACTGGCGGTATAGCGCATGATTTTAATAATTTGCTGGCGATCATCCACGGAAATGCACAGCTCCTGGCCGATAGTACTGGTGGCATAAACGAGTATATTGATCCAATTTTGCACGCAACCAACCGTGGCGCCGAATTAACACAACGCCTTTTAGTTTTTTCCAGAAAACAGCAGTTAAAGCCAATGTCAATTGATCTGGCCTCCCTGGTTGAGGATATGTCGAGTATCTTAACGCGTTCTCTCAGCGAGACTATCGATATTCGGTACAACATTGACTCTGATCACTGGCACACCTCAGCCGATCCAGGACAGCTGGAAAATGCTCTCTTGAATCTGGTCGTAAATGCAAGGGATGCTATGCCGGAAGGTGGCCAATTAACCATCTCGTGCGAAAATTTACGACTTGAAGATGAATGGGGTATCAGCGATCAGGAGGATGCCAATGTTAATACCTTGCATAGTGATGAATTAAGCTTAAATCCGAAATATGAAGCTGGTGATTACCTTTTATTGTCAGTCACTGATACCGGTCATGGTATGACCAAAGAGATACTCAACAAGGTTTTCGAACCATTCTTTACGACCAAAGAAGTAGGCACTGGTACCGGCTTAGGCCTTTCCATGGTTTACGGTTTTGCGAAACAATCCGGAGCTCATGTCCGTATATCTAGCGAACCAGACAGAGGCACCAGCGTAAAAATCTACCTGAATCGCACAGAAACGCCAGAGGGAAGCGTTGAGGAACATGTTCAAAATCAGACCCTTTTACAGGCTAAAGGCGAGCGGGTCTTGGTGTTGGAAGATGACAGCAGAGTGCGTGCCCTGGTGCAACAGATGTTGGAGAAACTAAGCTATCAGGTCGTCAGTACCTCTCGTGCATCAGAAGCCCTCGATGCCCTGGCACAAACTTCTGACTTCGATCTAGTCCTTTCAGACGTGATTCTGCCAGGCGGAGCCAGTGGTCCGGAATTTCTCCAGCAAGCCATAACAAAATACCCTGAGTTAAAATTTGTGTTTATGACCGGCTATTCGCTTGATAGTGCAGAACTTGCCGACGTTGATAATGTCTGGCCAATTCTCGAGAAACCTTTCGGCATGGAGCAACTGGCAAGTATCCTGGATGAGACCCTTAATCGATAACAAAACAAGCCCTAAATCAATACTCCTCAACAGCACTTAAGCTACAAGCTCCCTTGCTGCTAACGCGCTGCGCCAATAATACCAAGTGCTTCATTTTCTGGGGCAATGTAAATATGCCCGGGCAATTTAGAACCACCAGCTTTTGACGTCATCACGGGCTTATTACATCCTGCTAGATATACTACTGTGCATAAGATTAGACTCCGGCTACGCAGGAGAACACACTCCCTGCCCCTATATATACACGTCGTCTAACTTTTCAACCGTTAATAAACTGCACCGTAGTGAAGGGGGATAGACTTCATCAGGTTTTGGATAGCTGTAATGAGTGTTTTCTTTTGAAGGATTGGACCAGTAGAAAATGTATTGCCGGGGTAGTATCTCCGCCTTGCTGATGAGAGTCGGATTGTTGAGGTTGATGAGCTTGGGTTAGGTCTTTTGCAGCTAAACTCAACCAGCAAAACTACCGTCCCCAGGTTTTACTGCCCTGAGGACGGATACGATTAATTAGCTTGGTTAATTAATTCATCTTGATAACTTAGAACTTTACCCAAAGAGAACGAGGGCGTGGGAAAACAACATAACGGCACCTATGCAAATGCCATTTATAACCGTTGGTGAACCATCAGATAGTGTGGTTTGCCATCTTGAAACCACGTATTTTTAGGGTCGTCATGGCGATTATGCCCTAAAGTGTCCACAAATGTGTATACACAGGCCAACTCTTAAATATCTTAAGTTATTGATTTTATTAAGTTTTATAAGATTAGTTGGCCCGCCCGGAGAGATTCGAACTCCCGACACCCAGGTTCGAAGCCTGGTGCTCTATCCAGCTGAGCTACGAGCGGTTTGTACAAACTAGCCATTCCATATATTAACGCAGCAATGCCCTTTATTGGTCTCATCACATGCGCAAGGAAGGGAAGTGCAGTATAGGCAATACCAACTGTAGGTTCCAGCCCATGCAAAATCATTTATACTGTTCATATGTACAGTATACGAATTCGAACTAACCAACGCATTGATGTTTTAAAACAGGGAGATCAAGCCTCCATTGGTGTACTCATGCGCGATAAATCAATTCGCTACTTTTACTGGGGAGGGTTTTCATTAAGATTACAAAGGAAAGTCAAATTACAGGTCGAGGCCTGCACAAGTGAGAGAAACTGGGACCCCAGAAACCCTCACTCGCAGCTTCCCCATTGGATAGAACTCAACGAAGGCGAATACCTGTTGGGTAGCTACGATGGCACTCTAATTTATACCCTGCTGCCCTTCACTATACTAAAGGGTCTAAAACCGAGACCCTAAAGCTCCAGCCTGAGAAGTTGCGACTATGCCAAATAGATATCAGTTTATCCCTGCCTAAGCGGTCTTATTACTGGAATTCATATCAGCGGGCCTGCTTTTTGAGCCTGGCGGCGTTCCGCCCAGGTATTTCCGATACCCCTCTTCCAGGGCCTCACCGGGCTGGCCAACAATATAACGACAACGCAGCTGCGCCTCGGCAGACAATGTTTGGTATATATCGTAGGGCATGCTTATTGGCATCGACTCTCTGAACCAGGGTGCAAAATATTCAACATTCGGAATTGCCCTCACCTCCTCTGATAAGTTCGGTGTACCCCCATGCCAGGCCCTGACATCGCGGATCAAAACGCTCCCTGCTGGGACAGGGCAAACTGTACTTAGCTTCATCCATGCGGGTTCCTGTTCCAACGAGGGCATGGGCTGCTGGCTGTGTTGCGTGCCTGGGATCTGCCGGGTCGGACCATTCAGACGGGTAAAATCAGTTGCCAGAAAATTGCAACAAATATAGGGGCAGGGTAAATCTCTGTAATTCATCCGGCCTTCAGGGTCAGAAAAAGAACCGAAAACAAATTCCTTACCCTGGGACCCCGAAATAACACGTCGATCACTCATGTCTGAATGCAGCGGTTGATAATCGACTGCACCCGGCAGGCAGAAATCCCCACCGCCACTCCTGACGATGAAATCCGCTGAACCGAAAATAGCCGATACAATCTCAGTGACAACCGGTATGTCCACCAGCATCGCCCATTCAGGATGATGTAGTTGTGCACCTGTCATAGAGGCTCCACCAAAGGAATATCTATGAGAACCCCGATTACCGGTTCTGGCCGGATCAAGATCAAGCATCTCTTTGATAACGCGATCACATCCTGATCTCAAAAAGCTCAATTGGTTTGCGGTCAGTACCTCTCTGACACAAACAAAACCATCTCGATAAAATAATTTTACCGCTCTATCAAGTTCGCCTGGATCACAGATATCCAGCCCATGAATACCGGAATTCTCCCGCAATTCTGATTTGAGCGTCTGAAGAAAATCACTTTCTTTCTCTATGCCAACCCAGCCACATCCACTTTGATTATGCTCGACCATCTGTTCCTCCAGATTACCGTTCCGCTTGGTTATTACTAAAAAGTATCATTCCGCTAAAAGTTTCGCTTGTGCCGAGCGTACCACTACAGGCCTATTCAAAATAACAAAATTCATCACCCGACCACCAAATCAAACAATCCAATTATATGGAGAATAAAGCTGGCAAGTCTCATAGACCCACTTTAGTATCAATGCTATGGATAATAAATCAAAAGTAAGTGCCAGTCGTACAAGTTTAGTTTTTTATGGTATTGGAAATATTTCACCTGCTATCAAGGGTAACTTCCTGGGTGCACCCATATTTTTCTACTACAACAACGTCCTCGGTCTGGAGGCCTGGCTGGTTAGCCTTGCCTTGGCCATTGCATTGATTATCGACGGTATAACCGATCCCTTGATAGGCTACATGTCTGATTACACCCACAGTCGATGGGGCCGAAGACACCCTTATATCTACGCCAGTATTTTACCCGGGGCACTGTTTTATTATCTGCTGATCACGCTCGACTTAAGCAACACACAACCAGGTTTATTCATTCAACTATTGCTGTTAATCACATTGCTCAGAGTCGCCTGGACACTCTATCAGGTCCCGCGCGAGGCACTCGGGGCTGAGATATCCAAAGACTATAATCAACGAACCCAATTACATGGACTAAGTAGTTTCTTTGGCTGGATCGGCGGTGCCGGTATTGCCTACCTCACCCTAGTTCTGCTGGGCGATTCTTACAGCAATATAGAAGGCTATCATGAGCTGGCTATTTGGGGTGCACTGCTGATTCTGTTCTCAGGACTGATTTTTGCTGTAGGGACTTCAAGAGATATACCCTCTCTTGAAGCACCGACCAGAAGCAAACCAAAAAATTTCAAGAGCATTATGGAGGAAATCAGAGACACACTTAATCACAAATCATGGTTAATGCTGTTTTTCGCCGGTATCGTATTTAGTATTTACGTTGGTTTAACCAGCGGGCTGGGCTTTTACTTCAATAGTTTTTTCTGGGATTGGAAGCCTACTGATGTTAAAGAATTTATCATTGTTGATCTTTTTGCCGCACTCATCATTAGCGCTTTTGCCGGAAAACTAGCGCAACGCTTCGACAAAAAACGCCTGGCAGTGATTTTATTTATTATCTCTATCGCGATAGGCCCTTTACTGCTAATTCTCCGGCTTGCTGATATTTGGTGGGGAATATCCATCCTGCCACCAAATGGAGAAAAATTCGGTAGCCTGTGGTGGATCATGCTGACTCACTCATTTGTACAAGCAAGTGTTGGTGTACTGGCATGGATACTGGTTGGATCGATGACAGCAGATATCGTTGAAGACAGTCAACGCCAAACTGGCAAGCGCTCAGAAGGACTGTTTTTTGCAGGTCCACATCTGGCTCAGAAAGCCGTTTCTGGTATCGGCCTGATGATAAAAGGCGTGATGCTGACGGCAGTCGGTTTTGCTGCGACTAATGGCATCGAAGAAAAAATCGCCGCCATGGAAGATCTGGCAGGTATTATTGTTGTGCTGTCTATCATCATGCCGTCAATTTCCCTCTTCCTGCTATCCCGGTATGAACTCACCAAAACAAGCCATCAGTCTAACCTGACTGACCTGGGCTATGTTAAAGCAGAGGATGTCCAGCCAGGGTGATATTTTTGTAAAAATCCAATTAATATCTTTCATTCTGATGTTGTTAACTTTTATTTTGGTAGATTTTTAAGTTCTACATAAATTTATGGAACGGCAACTAATACCTTGAATGTAACCACTGACCATGTTCTCAATTCCAAACCGTTAAAGCAGCCTAGCCAGCTTAGTCCTGCCACCAAACAAATAAAACAACTGAAGCTGCTCACCAATTTGACCCTGCAACGCTACAAGCGTCAGACTTACAAGCAGAACAAGCCTACAAACATTTTTTATCAACACATTAATTCTTCAAAATTATTTTGAACAAATATTCCATGCTGCCAACAATAGATCATGTATCACTTCGACGAAGATACAGATTTCAACCAGAGGAACATGAAACGCTCCATTAAAGCGAATCGGTACTTGCTGTTGAGTGAAAATATAGCCCTCAAAACCACTGATAGAACAGATTCAAGGGATCTATCGGGACGCAGGAGTCCCTTTCGTTGAAACAAATAACAGGTATTGCATTCGAGTAACGCCCTTTAAAGTACTTCAATTTCTAATTGACTATTGCCGCATTTCGCTAATCAAGAAAGATCAGGAAACACTTTTGCAGCAAGCCACCCAATTGGCACTATGGGAAATCTCTTTTATAAAAAGAAAGAATCCCTCGCCACAAGTCACATTGCACAAAGATTATAAATAAGTAAGCCCACGCTCAGTACAGCTCTGTCACCCGCGCTCAAACAGGGCATACTTAAAACCAAACAAAATAGAAGCGATGCTCGCATCACCTTCTGGATACCCAACCCGGCAAACCAATCTCTAAGACCAAAATATCACGTTATACGAAACTACCTATGTTGTGATCAATAGTTGTGTTTGATAGTTGTGTTTGATAGTTGTGTTTGATAGTTGTGATCGGTAAATGAATGATTTTTGTCAAACGCTATTGGCATCAGGTTCAAACCAAGAACTCAGCAGTTAATCCGTAATTACCTGGTAATGAGTAAACACCTGGCGTGGATGAAAGCACCTAATCCCCTCATGATCCAGATCCAGCAGATCAGCCACTTTGGCTGATGCGCAGGACTATCATTTAAAAAAAGCCCCCCTGATAAGGCATCCGTTTAATTGGCGGAATCAACCAATATTCAAGATGGTCGTATAGACAAATAACGCTAAATTAGTTAGCTTGGGCGCTTATAAAAACTGCCCCCAAAGGAATCTTTTATGCAAGTATTACTGATTATAACTACGCTTTTGCTGAGCAGTTCTGTTTTTGCGGAAGTGCAATTCATAACCAGCAAAAAGACTGAGGAGGCAGGATTCCCTTTCTCGGATGCGGTTAAGGCAGGAAATTTCCTTTACCTGTCTGGTCAGGTTGGCACAGACCCGCAGTCAGGACAACTCGTGGAAGGGGGCATTGAGCCAGAAACACATCAGATTTTCAGAAATATGACCGCTATTTTAGCCATGCAGGACGCATCGCTTGAGGACATCATTAAATGTACTGTCATGATCGATGAAATAAGTCAGTGGGGAGCATTTAATGTCGTGTATGTCTCCTACTTTCCAGGCAATAAACCAGCACGCAGTGCCTTTGGCGCCGATGGTCTGGCATTAGGTGCCAGTGTCGAATTGGAGTGCTGGGCATATCTAGAATAAAAACCAACAGTTTTCCTTAAGTCGTACGTACAATCCCCGATAGGATTACGCAGCCGAAAACTGCTGTGCCTAACGGCTGATTAAAATAGATAGCACCAACAAGCGAAATACAATGAAAGACCGAACAAACCTTCTCCGCTCCAGATTATTCTCACTGCTTATCATTGGCACGACTCTGTCCCTGCAATCACCGCTCATGGAGGCTGCAGCCACCAGACAGCCCAAAGCGAGGGCTGAATTATTAACAAGCAATCCTGTACTGGATGGCGAAATCCGAGGTGATGCAGCCTGGGAAAAAGTTACCCCTATCCAGGATTTCTGGCAGTTACGTCCAAAGATTGGTGAGCCCGCCAGCCAGGATACCGATGTCTACATCGGTTATACCAATGACACTCTCTACATTGGCGTAATATTGCACGATTCAGACCCGGGAAAAATCATCGTCGCGGACAGCAGAAGAGATGCTGACCTTAAAGAAACTGACAGCTTTACTATGATAATCGACAGTTTTCTCGACAAACAGAATGGGTTTGTTTTCGGTACTAACCCAGCAGGAATCGAATATGATGGCCAGGTAACCAACGAAGGCAGCGGTAACTTTGGCTCTGGAGGGGGTGGCTTTAATCTGAACTGGGACACCAACTGGTCTGTGAAAACCAAGAAAGGTGACTATGGCTGGAGCTTGGAAATGGCTATTCCGTTTACCTCGCTGCGTTATGGCAAGGAATCTATACAAAAGTGGGGTTTTAATTTTCAGAGAAACATCCGCCGGATCAATGAAACATCCTACTGGGCTGCCCTTGACCGACAATATAACCTTTATCGAGTATCCGCAGCAGGGACCATAGACAACATCAAGGTACCGGCACAAAAGAACCTCAAAATTACACCCTATGGTCTGGCTAAATCAATCAGTGGAAACAATATATCCTCAGATACAAACAAAGAATTTGGCATGGATGTTAAGTACTCGGTCACGCCAAGCCTGACCCTGGATTTAACCTATAACACCGACTTCGCCCAGGTTGAAAACGATGAGTTCCAAATCAATCTAGACCGATTTAGTTTATTCCTGCCCGAACAACGGCCGTTCTTTCTGGAAAATGCGGGTCAGTTTGCTGTCGGCGCACCCAGGGAGGTTGAACTTTTCTTCAGTCGAAGAATCGGTATCAGTTCAAATGGCCAACAAATTCCCATACAAGGCGGTATCAGGCTTTCGGGAAAGGTAGGTTTAAATACGAACATTGGACTACTTCACATGAGTGCTGAAGCCCTGCCCGGGTCCGCTCCTCAGAATGACTTTACTGTCGCCAGAGTGAATAAAGAATTCCAAAATCGGTCCTCTTTAGGGTTTTTAGTGGTAAACCGGGAGGGTGACGGCAGCCTGAATGGTAATTCCCAAAGTGATTACAACAGAACCTATGCCGTTGATGGCAGGTTTGGTTTGGGTCAATATGCGGATATATCGGGCTTCTATGCCAAGACGCAATCTCCTCATCTCAACGGGAAGGATAATGCTTTTCTGTTTAGAACCGATTATAACTCGCAAAAATGGTCATACCGAGGTGCTGTCAGCCATGTCGGCAGTAACTTTAATCCGGAGGTCGGCTTCCTGAAGCGAAAGGGCTATGATAAAGCAGATATTATGGTACTCAGACGAATACGATCCGACTCATGGAAAAACCTTTACGAACTGCGTCCCCATATTGCCTATTTCGGTTATTGGGGCGAAGACGATTTCCATGAAACCGGCTACTGGCACATTGATCAACACTGGGAATGGAAAAACGGTTACGAAATTCATACTGGCGTGAATCTGATGCACGAAGGCGTAAGAGAGTCATTCACGCTAGTCGGCGATAAGGTGATTGAACCCGGTGAATATGATGATGAAGAGTTGAACCTGGTTGTAAAAACGGACCAGGGAGCACCCCTGAGTTTATTTATGCGGACCAAGATAGGGGGACTCTTTGGTGGCGACAGAATACAACTGAATCCTCGCATACGTTATCGCATCGGTGATACCTTCAACGCCAACCTGAGTTGGTCCTACAATCGAATTGACCTGGAAGATGGTGGAAAACCATTCACCATTAATGTTGGGTCACTGAGAATGACCTATTCATTCAATCCGAAAATCTCCCTGCAGGCACTGGTACAATACAATGATTCTACCGATGTTTTAGCGACCAACTTTCGATTTGCATGGCTAACCTCAGCGGATGCCGGGTTTTACCTGGTTTATAACGAAACCAGAGATGATGACATCGGCCAGTTCCTCGAAAAGCGCAAAGAATGGATTCTAAAATACTCTAAAACTTTCGATCTGATGAACTAATCCGAACCCTCGACGGCGCGATCCAGTGAAGTCGTAAATTGCCTATCGCCAGCAAACCCCGTAGGCTGTTTTAAGGTTTTTAAAACTTAACTGGAGGACTCCATGCCCGCGCTCACGCTTGGACCAGGATACCCAGGCCGGTGGAAAGATAATTTAACCTCTCACCACCGACCCGGTACGCATCCCGGAAGACCAGGTTGCAACCGGCATAAAAGGCCAATCAACCGATTCTTCACGTGCCATGACAGAATAGATCTCCATAAACCAGGACTAAACAGGCCTTTTTTTAATAGAACACCTATACTACGAGGCCTGGCAGCCATTCACTTCGAGGAGACTTACATTGCAAATTAATTCAACTGCATACAGAGAAAAAGTCTATGCTGGCGTTCTCGGTAAAGTCATCGGCGTCTATCTCGGCAGGCCATTTGAAGGCTGGCACTACAATCAGATTCAAGACCGTTTGGGTGATATTGAATATTATGTCCACGATAAACTCAATGTACCATTAATAGTCACTGACGATGATATCTCTGGAACTTTTACTTTTCTCAGGGCAGTTAACGATCACCACAAAACGGCCTCCATCTCGGCGAAAGAAATTGGCCAGAGCTGGCTAAATTACCTGATAGAAGAAAAAACCATCCTCTGGTGGGGAGGCATGGGCAACTCTACAGAGCATACAGCCTACCTGAGGCTGAAGGCAGGAATTGATGCGCCGGCGAGTGGCTCTATGGCGCTCAATGGTAAAGTTGTCGCTGAGCAAATCGGGGCTCAGATTTTTATTGATGGCTGGGCAATGATTGCTCCCGGCGACCCCGACAAAGCCGCCCACCTGGCACGTACAGCTGCTTCAGTCAGCCATGATGGCGAAGCGATCCTTGGCGCTGTATCCCTGGCCGTAATGGAATCGCTCGCTTTTATTGAGTCCGACACTGATGTTCTTTTGGATACTGCATTGAGCTACCTACCCGACCAGTCTGTCATCTATCGACTCATCTCAGACATACGACACTGGCATGCCGGTGAACAGGACTGGAGAGAAACTCGAAAGAAAATAGAACAGCAATACGGCTACGACAAGTACGGTGGTAACTGCCACATGGTCCCTAACCATGGTTTGATCATCCACGGATTGCTGCATGGCCAGGATGATTTTTCCCTGGCAATGAAAATTATCAACACCTGCGGCTGGGATACAGATTGTAACTCAGGCAATCTCGGCTGTTTACTAGGAATACAACATGGCCTTACCGGTATCAATGCAGGGAAAGATTCAGGCAAAGATTGGCGAGGACCGGTAGCGGACAGAATCTATATCCCCACCGCCGATCCCAGCTGGGGTATTTCTGATTGTGTCAGGGAAACAGTCAGTATCGTTAATACCGCAGCGAATCTAAACGCGTTACCCACATGGGCACCAAAAGGTAATGCCCAATTCCATTTTGATCTACCAGGGTCAGTCCAAGGATTCCAGGTCGTAGCAGGTGAAGGCCATATTGAATCCGTAGAGGGTATGACGAAAACTGGACAGTACGCATTGAAACTCGCCGCCAGAGAGGACAACAGTTATTTTGGCACACCGGTATTCGCGCCCTCTAAGGCCATCGCCAAACGGTTCGAAACAGCCGGTTACGCGCTTCTCGCATCACCTTTATTGTATCCAGGACAGACCTTGTCAGCCGACATCTGCACCTGCAATGGTAATTTTACTCCTGCCCAGTTATATATCAGGTATTACGGTGAAGATGACCTCCCGCAAACTATTTTCAGTGATGCTCGCGCATCCCAGGAGCGCTCTGCCGAAACGCTGACCCTGTTAGTTCCTGCCTATGCTCATCCCATTTATGAAATCGGTATCCTACTACCTGAAAGGGGCGAGCTTCTGCTCGATCGTGTCTACTGGTCAGGTGAACCCAACATCAAACTGGAGAGGCCCTCCCATAAAGGCACCATGTGGCGCAGGAGTTGGGTCTCAGCGGTAGACCAGTTTTCATCCTGGCTTGGAGATGAATCCTATAGATTGATTCAAAACCAGGGTCGAGGATTACTCATTCAAGGTACCAGAGAATGGCGGAACTATACGGCAAGGGCCCAGGTTAACCCGCATCTTGCAACAGCCTGTGGTCTAGCTATTCGAGTCCAGGGATTAAACCGATACTACGCCCTCCTGCTTTCTGCAGCGGGAGAGCTGAAGCTGGTAAAGCAATTTCATGGCGAAACCTGTCTCGGCAAATTGTCATTCGACTGGCAATTTGGAAACCCATACCAGCTCTGGCTGCGCTGCGAGGGTACCAATCTATCAGCAGGCGTAGGTGAACAAACTCTTTTTGAAGTCATCGATCATGACTTGAGTGCTGGTGGGATAGGCCTGGTGATTGAAGAAGGTCGCTGTACTTTTGACGAAATATCCGCAAAAGCAAACGTACCCCAGTAGCCTGGCTCGTGCCGACATGGAACCTATACTCCTAGAATTCAGACAGCTTTTTCGACTGGCCTTTCCACTGATGGGCGCCCAACTGGCACAGATGGGCATGGGCGTCACAGATGCCATCATGGCCGGTAACTATTCATCCGTTGATCTAGCTGGCGTAGCTCTGGGTACCAGTATTCTCTGGCCCGTTCTCATGCTCTTCATGGGACTGGTCCAGGCTGTGACACCGACCGTTTCACAATTAAACGGCGCGCGTAATTATCCGGAAATAGGCGAAGTAATTAGGCAAGGCCTATGGCTTGCCCTGATTGGAGGAATCTTAGGTGCCTCCCTGTTAAATAATATTGAACCTGTCTACCAATGGCTTGATGTAGATCCTTCTACCAGCGCTATTTCTATCGCCTATCTTGGCATGTGCTCCATGGGCCTGCCTGCTTTGATGTGTTTTTTCGCGTTGCGATTCCTAGCTGATGGAATGGGTTTTACCCGGCCCGCATTGCTGATTTCAGTATCGGCTCTAGCGCTGAAAATCCCCTTGAACTATATACTGATCCACGGGGAATTTGGGCTGCCTGAATATGGCGGGGTCGGTTGTGGTATTGCCCAGGCGATCATTATGTGGTTCCAACTCTTCCTGGTCATACTGGTTGTAACGGGTCGACGTTTCGATAAGACGCAATGGTTAAGGCGAATCACCCTACCGGACTGGCAGCGAATTAAGCTACTGCTGATCATTGGCTTACCGATTGGCGCAACTGTTTTTGCCGAAATGGGCCTGTTCTCCTTTACTACCTTACTACTCGGCCAATTTGGTCCTGAGGTCGTTGCCGCTCACAATATTTCTATGAATATTAATGGCGTTTTTTTCATGCCACCAATGGCGCTGGGAATGGCTGCCACCATCCGCATTGGTTTCAGAGTAGGCCAAGGAGATGCTCTTTATGCACGTTCAACGGCCTTGATTGCCATGGTATCAACGACTTTAGTCGCTCTATTCGGAGCAGGCTTCATTTACCTACTAAGGCAGCAACTGGTCTCGCTATATACCTTGGAGAACAATGTCCTTGCTCTAGCGAATCAATTGTTGCTATTTGTCGTCTTCTTCCTGATTTTCGATGCTTCACAATCAACGGCAATGGGTGCGCTCCGGGGATATAAAGACACTCGTATACCCATGCTACTGGCATTGTTTAGCTTCTGGGTTGTCGGCTTGCCGCTGGAATGCGCCTTGGGATTTGGTTGGTTCGGAGAACCCATGGGCGTTTATGGTTTTTGGACCGGTCTTTTCTGTTCGGTTGCGACGGCTTCAGTTCTAATAACAGCACGGCTTTGGTATGTCAGCGGTAGTCAAAAAACGATTCAAAGGCTCAGTTTTCGCTCAATTAATGGCACCAGCTGATAGCCTCCCATCAGGCAGACCATTCGTCAAAATCCTTCAACCAAAGCCTTCCTCCCGACAAAGGCGAGGGGTTGTATGAGCGATACCCGAGTAATCTTTTTACTCTATCTGACTGATTAGCAATTAATTCTCGTGGATAAACAAAACAGGCAGCTTCTTCAGGTGTTAGCCAGCCAACGACAAAGCTAAGGTGCAGTGCAAGCCTCCAATCAGTCTCAGACAGGTTCGCACCGCCTCCATGTATGACTTTACCACTATACAAAAGCGCACTACCTGCGGACATTTCAGCTGGAATCGTGTCTGCAGCTTGACCTTTGGTTCGATAATCCGACCAAAGATGACTACCCGGTATCACTCTTGTTGCGCCATTAATTTCACTGACTTCATCAAGCGCAAGCATCATGCTAATGGTCACCTCGGGCATCTTAGGCCAGGTCATTTTTGTTAATGAAGACCAATTCTGGCAGTCCCTGTGCAGTAATTGAGCGGATTGGCCTGGACCAATGAGCATTGCCTGGGCTGTATTAAGCCAGTAATCAGGACATCCAGGATCTAACATGCTATCTGCAAGACTCCGCATCAGTGGATTCTCGAGCAAATCAAAAAATACAGGGGTCAGCAAACCTATGCCGGTAAACCTGACCGTATTAGGTCCATGAAACAGCTTCCAGCCTGGGTCAGGATCAGCACTACCCGGTTCCTGGTGATCAGCTCGAGCAACGATGGCCTGTTTTAATTCGGTTAATGCAGGCCCAGAGACTAAGTCATCGACGATAACTGCCCCTGTTTCCTGAAAACACTTTAGTAAAGTATCTGGGTCTATCGCGTTGGAAACATGAGAAATTTCCATAGGTTTACCTCCTGTTTTCATCACTGATTCAGTTCAACCAAAGCTACCGACAAGATCATTTTAAGAAAGCCTCCTAGTAAGGGGCATTCAGGCCATTGCCAGCTAAGTTCAAGTGTTGGAGGCTGGCTGGTAACACTATATTTCTGCAAAGCGCCGGATACGTGCATGGTTTAGGCTGGTCTGTTGTAATCGAATCGCTGCTAACACTGCCACTAGTACTAAACCGATCAGCAAGCCTACCCAAAACCCGACAACACCCTGCCCGATACCGAAGTACCCGTATCCTATTGCGGCCGCAAATGGCAGAGCCAGAAACCAATAACCTACTATAGAAATAATCAGCGGGATCTTGGTATCTTTGTATCCTCTCAAGGTCCCCAGCAACGAAGCCTGGGCACTGTCGAACAGCTGGAATATTGCCACTACAACTAATACGGACGCCGCTAAGGCTATCACTTCAGGGTCACTGCTATAAATCTCTGGCAGCCAATTTCGTGCGAGCAAGACCAGCGCACTAGCCAGAACTGCATAGACCAAAGCCACCTGCAACGCTAACCAGGCGGCCGACCTCGCCCTTTCAAACTGACGGGCACCAACATAGAAACCGACCCGTATACTCGCGGCTGAGCCTAAAGTCATGGGCACTACAAATGCAGCCCAGCTAATATGCCCTGAAATCGTATGGGCTGCCAAGGCTACTATACCAAGAGATCCAATCATCAAGCTGATCAATGAGTGAAACGACATTTCCAAAAACATAATCGCACCTATCGGCACGCCAATGGAAAGAATGCTGAACATTTCAGGCTTTCTCGGAGGGCTGAATCTAGAGAATATCTTTGCTTTCTTAAACCATGATTGCTGAGCCAAAATCAAAATGGCAAAGAATTCAAACCACATGGTAGCAGCGGTCGCCCAACCACATCCGACTCCTCCCATCTCCGGCATACCGAATTTTCCATAAATGAATACGTAATTTAAAATCGCATTGACAACAAGGGCCGTACCCGCGATTACCATAGGGGGCAGGGTTTTGCCCAGACCTTCGCTGGTATAACGCAGGGTGACATAGAGCATGGCAGCCGGTAGTCCCCACGTGACCGCCTTCAAGTACTCTTCGGCAATGGTAATCGCATCTGCATCAACAGAAAATAGTGAAAAGACTGGGCCCGTCACACGCAGAAGCAAACAAAGCAAAATTCCTGCTATCAACCCAAGCCACAAACCCTGCCGAGCGAGCGATCCTACTTCTGCCTGCTTTCCTTCTCCCCTGAGCTGTGCCGTCATTGGTGTGACAGCCATAAGTATGCCTGATCCAGCCATAAACAAAGGCCAAAGCACGATCCCGCCCAGTGCTACACCAGCCAAATCTAGAGAAGCGTAATGTCCTGCCATCGCAGTGTCCATGAAACCCATACCCATGATAAAAAACTGCGTACCCATCATCGGCAGGGCTAGTTTCAGCAGCGTTTTGAACTCAACGGCACGGTCAAACATGTTTAGTTACTCTCACCTTAAAGCCACTCTTTATGCCCAACAAAAGCAACAATTATGAGTTAACCAAATCATCAACCAGGACCCATATAGTGCCAGCAGATAATACATTTCCAACTCATATGAAACCACTGAAAACAGCGGCAATTACTCTTCACCACCTGCTTTAGCTTGGCAAGACCTACTTGCTTGAACTGAGCAACAACACTCCAGTGCCTTTCTGACCAAACAATAGTCCTATGATAGGAGCAGCTACAGCCATTAAAAAATGCCCAAGTAAACATCCTTTTCATTCACTACATACTATGGCCTTGCCGTCATACTCTACCCGGCAAGGTATAAAGCCTCCACTCCCTGCTACCAGGCCATCTAGCGAGCTCCTGCATTTATCGATTTGCTTTTATCTGTGGCAGAACAGCCACGGCCGGACTGCAATGACTAAACCAATAGCCCCGCCGATCGCATTGCATTAACTGTTAAGGCGTCCAAATAACCCTAATAATACCTCCGACCACTCCTAGCAATACAACGTGCCTTTCATGCCTACAATAAAGCACCTGATTTCTTCAACCGAGTTTCATTGGTCATTACAAATCATCGACTAGCTGCAAGACCTGCCAATCAACAATCGACCGCTGGGTCCGATAAAACAGCAGGTCCTGCCAGTCCATGCCCAGAGCAGCACATTCGTTAGCCACTATACTGATGTCTGTACTTCCAACCGCAATGGTATTAATCATATGACTGATAATCAGGCCTATCTGGTAATCTTCCTCCAGCTGTCCCATAGAATAGTTCTCAATACCATGGCTTCTTAATCCTGCAAGGTAATCTGCCAGTAAGGGTTTTTCCTGGGCTTGTCTAAATGGTGTGGACCCACAGACGTTTAGTAACCGGGCAAAATCCCATGCGCCCTGAGCAACAAAAGGAAACTGCCAGTCAATGACACTGAACTGGCCACGCTTGTCAGTCGGGAAAAACATCTGCTTTGAATGAAAATCGCCATGCACAAGGGTATACGGCCTGTTCGCGAGAAAATTAAGCAGCTTAGGGAGTTTTTCTTTGGAGTGTGCCATTAACTCCATGGTTACCTCACAATCTGAGAACACGCTTGAAAGGTTTTCACTGATTAACTGAGCACCGGCAAAAGCAAGCCCGAAAAAGCCAGCATCATCAAACTGAACCAGGTAGTCTTTCTCCCTAAGCAAGCCTTGATTCCACCATTTACTATGAAAGGCCGGTAATTTAGAAAGTGCCAGAATAATCTGGTCTTCACTAACTGCCCAGGAAGGCGACTCCGCTGGGGCAAGGTCCCGCATCAATATAATAAATTCCTGAGATGACCTGTCATAAGCCTGATAAACGCAGTCGGGTACGGCGATTCCAGCATCTGGGAAGTCTCGATAAAAACTGGTCTCGCGACGATACTGGTCATAATTTTCGATGATTTCCTCAATAACCTGGGGATTCTGAGAGGTTAATTTTGCCACTAAATTTCGAGGTAAATCAGGATCCTGCGAGTCATACTCTACAGTGAGGAAAACCACCTCAGCAGTCTGACCTGGTTCATTGGAAATACGGGCAGAACATGTCACCGCTTTGCTTCGTTGCAGACATCCTGAATCTGTCAGGGCGCTATTTAGCCAGTTAACGGTAAAATCTTCGGGTTTGGCAGGTATTTTTAACATATCAATCCTCTCTTCCATTCCATATGGCACCCTATTACCTAGCATGGATCACGAACAACCGCACTACTTTCGGTGACCATGGAAAGAACGCCACAATTAAAGTACATTGCTATATTTTGCTACTAGGAGCAAGCCATGCCAGGACCCCTAAGTGGAATCAGGATTATCGATCTAACAACGGTCATCTCAGGGCCGTCGGCGACCATGCTGCTGGCAGACCAGGGTGCCGAAGTGATCAAGGTAGAATCCGTAAACGCGCCTGATCACGCTCGCGGCGCAGGCTTCGGAGAAAATCAGTTCACGCCAATTTTCCTCAACAATAATCGTAACAAACGCGGGCTGGCACTAAATCTCAAAAGCGATACTGGCAAAGCCATGCTTCTAAAACTGGCAGCCACAGCCGATGTGTTCATCCAGAATTTCAGGCCCGGTGTAGTCGAACGACTTGGCGTAGGGGAAGCAGAAGTACGTTCCCACAAGGCCGATATTATCTATGTTTCCATCTCAGGATTTGGTGAAAAAGGCCCTCTTTCCCACAAACCGGTCTATGACCCTATCATCCAAGCCATCAGCGGCCTCACCACGGTGCAGGCAGGCTCTGATGAACTTCGGCCTCGTTTGGTCAGAACGATTCTTCCAGACAAACTAACCGGTACCGTTACGGCCCAGGCTATTACCAGCGCGCTTTTTCACAAGGCGCGAACCGGTGAGGGTCAGCACGTACGGGTGTCCATGCTTGATACAGTGGTATCATTTCTATGGTCTTCGGACATGGGGGGCCAGACTTTTGTTGGTAAAGAGGTCAGCACCCAGAGAGCGGCCACCTTCATTGACTTAATATACGAAACGAAATCTAGCTATATCTCGGTATCAGCCATGGCGAATAAACAATGGCAGGCACTCTGCGATGCAGTTGGAGAGCCGCAATGGAAGGACGACCCCCGTTTCAGCACTCCAGCAAAGAGAGATCTCAATGCAGACCTCAGGCTCAATATGACTCAGGAGAAATTGCTTGAGAAAACCGCAGAAGAATGGCTAACGATTCTTGAAAAAGCCGGAGTCCCCTGCGCGCCTGTGCTTACCCGTTCAGAAATGATCCATCACCCCCAAGTGGAAGCCAACCAACTGCTGTTTGAAAGTGAACATCCGGTAGCGGGCAACATAAGGCAAGCGCGACCTGCGGCCAGATTCAGTCGTACACAACAAGAAACTATGAGCGGAGCACCACTGCATGGCCAGCATACCATCGAGATTCTGTCTGAACTCGGCTACGGTGAGGAGGAAATTCGAGCTGCCGCTGCCGAAAACGTAGTCACCTATCCCGAACCCAACTGACGGAACCTGGATATTAGTGAGAGCTGGGCGGTTAGGATGAAGCGGGCTGGTCCCGGCCCGCCCACCTGGCAATTATTACAACCATCCCTACTCTCCAGTAAATTGGGGCGGTCGCTTTTCTTTAAAGGCAGCCCTGCCCTCGGCTCCATCGGCACTATTACTAACCCGAAGTAGCCTGTCCCGGGCTAAAGCTGCCACCTCTGACGGACCTCTCGGGAGTGTTTCTGCAACGAATCCCTTTATCGTCTGTACTACAAGGGGAGCACTGACCTCCAGAATTCGGGCATATTCAAGCGCGGCACTCAACTGTTCACCGGGTTCCACCACCTTATTGACCATACCAACTTCGTAAGCTCGCTGAGCAGATAAATCCTGGCCTAGCAACATAAATTCCATGGCGATTTTATGCGGTATTCGGCTCGCACAGCCAGCAATCAGGCCACCGGTAAAACCTACCTGAGCCTCAGGGTATTTAAAGATTGTATTATTTGCAGCAACGACAAGATCACACATCTGGACTAATATATAAGCGCCGCCTACGCAGTATCCTTGAACGCAGGCAATAATGGGCTTGTCCGTCAGAACACCCACACCGGGTACACCTTGCCACATTTCTTTTGGGGGATTTTTTATATCGGCACCCACGGAAAACGCGCGATCACCACTAGCAGCCAAAATAGCGCATTTTTCGGCAGACTGATCAAAACGAGTAAAAGCCCCTCTCAAGCCCTGGATGACGTTTTCATCCAAGGCGTTTAATTTTTCTGCTCTATCGATGGTGATAATCGCCGTGCCGCCATTCACCTCGTAGGTTACATCCGTCATAGTCAACTTCCTCATTAAAATTTTGTGCTTATCAGTGACTTGTAATATCACTCATTCGGACCAATAAGAACCAAACAGGCTCTGGAACCTATTAGATATTAGCCTTGCTCTGACCATACTGACTCAAAATCAAGCATACGGCCGTGACCAGAAAACTGATTCTTTAAGAACAGCATTTGGTCACCCCTGATTCGAGCGCTATGGGTCAACGCTAGATATTCAGCATGATTGGGTACAAAAGGTAATGCCAGCAATTCCATAGAGGCAGAGGTTAGCATGCTGTTTCCTTTTCGGGCATTACAGCGCTTACAAGCCGTAACTACATTCATCCAGCTATCCTTACCCCCCCGAGACAAGGGATGGACATGATCCCGACTGAGTAAATTCCCAGGAAACTGTTTACCGCAATAAAGACAAGTATGCTGGTCTCGCCGAAAAAGCGCCCTGTTCGACAAAGGCGGCTCAGATCTTTTGCTGGCCATGACCCTGCCTCGGCAGGCAATGACACTATTTAACGGTAGCAGCGTTCGAGTATTGGTTAATCTGGATAGCCCACCCCTGACCAACATGATGGTTTCACCATAGCTCCAACTAACCATATCCCGTGCATGCAGACAGACAGCCTCCTGCCAGGTCAGCCAATCAACTGGCAAGCCGGCATTATTTATCCGTAAGATCTGTGGACGCATTGTCGATGTCTCCCCTATCCCAAATTAATACGATGAAACCAGATTCCCGAGAATAAGCCCCTATTCCAGTTCCAATATCACTACCGGTAACTCCCTTTGCCTATGCAGGTAAACACTTTCATATTGATCCTAGTTCCCGAATTTATCAATAACGGGCTAACTCACTCAAGAAGACAACCGCGTGAATCGATTCAACTACCAGCAATAATCCTCAGACAACACCCTATCGCATTGGCCTGGCACCAACGGGGAAGACTGCACTTAAAAACTCACCACACTATGAAGGAGAAGCAATCCTAATGGTTAGACCATGGATTGCAGAACTTCAGGCTATAATGACCCTGCCAACATTGCAGTCAGGCCAAAATTAATGAACCACAAGCAAATCTCCGGCGGTTATAAACCGGACACACTCTACGCAGAATCGAGAAAGTCTGTTGCACCGTTTGAATTCAATCAGCAGGTTGCAGAGGTTTTTCAAAATATGATTAGCCGCTCTGTTCCCGGTTATGCCCTGACTTTGAATTTAATCGGCCAAATTGCTGCCGAATACAGCCAAACTTCGAGCAATTGCTTTGATCTCGGCTGCTCTCTGGGAGCATCTGCCTTGAAACTTCAACAGTACGCAGCCCAAGACTGTAACGTAATTGGCATCGATAGTTCATCAGCTATGACCGACAAATGCCTCCAGCAGTTAACTGCGCTCGGCTTGGCAGATCAGATAACACTGCGCTGTGAGGATATTAGCGAAACCGCTATTACCAATGCCTCAATCGTCGTCCTTAACTATACTTTGCAATTCATTGAAAAGTCCGCAAGAGAACCGCTACTTAACAAAATTTACCAGGGCATGCTGAAAGGTGGCGTACTGCTACTGTCTGAAAAAGTAAGCCATCCGCATTCAGAAACAGAGAAGCTCTTGACCGACCTTCACCTCAATTACAAGCGCCAACAAGGCTACAGCGAAATGGAAATTGCCCAAAAGCGCACCTCTTTAGAAAACGTCCTCATTGCAGAGACGGAGCAGCAGCACCTCGACAGAATCATGAGGGCCGGCTTTGGTCGCGTCACTATCATCAACAAAGCTCTGAATTTCACAACTTTCCTGGGCATGAAAACATGATGCTACTACAGGATCCAAATGACGAACTGGACAGTCGACCACATACTATTGAGTCAGCATCTTGAACTATCAGCAGGCAATGCCAGGCATTGACCTGGAGACATTCTTTGAGCAAACCAAAAATCTTGAATTAGGCCAGTATCATCACTATCTACACGAGGCTTTAGCCAACCGAATTGGATCACGACCCCATGGCCGCGATCAGGAATGGTCCCAACTACTCAAGACACTCCCACACCCAAGTATGGTCAACGTGAATTTTGCAGTTGATCGTGTTTCCCTGAGTACCACGCAGGGAATTGACCAAGCTTCCCTTAGAAAAACGTTAATGGGACTACACCCCTGGCGTAAAGGACCGTTCGATATCTTCGGCGTCGACGTTAATGCCGAGTGGCGTTCAGACCGAAAATGGCAACGGATACGACCTCACCTGAGTCCTTTGAAGGGACGACGAGTTCTTGATATAGGCACTGGCAATGGCTACTTCCTTTATAGAATGCTTGGTGAGCAAGTAGACCTTGCTCTGGGTATCGATCCTACACGTTTATTTCTCTACCAGTTCCAGGCCCTGCAAAGTCTGCAGGCCGAGAACAATGCCTTCTTATTACCTCTAGCGGACGAGGACCTACCCGCCTGCCAGTTTTTCGACACGGTATTTTCTCTCGGTGTCCTCTACCATCGAAGGCAGCCCGTGCAACATTTACAACGACTGATCAGCACTCTTCGACCCGGAGGAGAGTTGGTCCTGGAAACGCTCATTATTAATAACGCCACCGAATCCCTGCAGCCCACTGGCCGCTATGCACAGATGCGTAACGTCTGGTTAATCCCAACCCTTGAATACATCACAGAACTCTTACAGCAATGCGCCTGTGAGGACATTAAAGTGGTTGATGTTAACGTCACTTCCACAGAAGAGCAGAGAAGCACTGAATGGATGCGCTTTCAATCACTAACTGATTTCCTCGACCCTGAAGACTCAAGCAAAACTATAGAGGGTTATCCTGCACCTGTTCGAGCAGTCATCACTGCTACTAAACCCGACTGACTCTTGCACTGGTTCGTACTCGCGATTCAAGGCGCAAAATCAAGTAACTGCGAAAACCCTGAGGGCTGATGTGGACCAATGACCAATTGCTCTATGATACCCTGACCCGCCTCCTGACCCTCTTCCTGGATCAACGTGACATCGCACATAGCCTGTACATGAAGGTTTTCAGGCGGAACCTGGTCCAATGTATAGACTTCACGATGCGTAGCCAGATCGCCATGATAGGCCCCATGACTGAAAGTCTCATGGCCATAGCCTATCCCCTTCATGAAGAAGTTCCATTTTGGCTGCAAGTCGATACGGCATTGCCTGCCATCGGGGCGCGTCAATGAAATGCTGGCGCTTTTAGCATAGCGGGTTCCCGACTGGTAAATCTGCTTGTATTCTCTTTCAACCATCACTTCTTCCGGACCTTGACCAAATTTAGGGATCAATACTGCATTTTCATTCCATGCATTTCCATCTGCATCCTGATTAACAAAATAATGAATACTACAATCCTGAAAGTTCATAGGCACCCAGATCCAATAAAATTGCATGGCAGCCGCAACAGGGTTCGGTTGGCGATCGGCGGCTCCGATGTTCCTGATACCCCATGACCGGTCTCTGGTTCCAGTGAAGTTGGTCCTGGCAACCTCTATACGCTCACCTGCTACCTCAATCCAGCCTTGCCAACTACCATTTTGCATCATTCGTGTCAGGTCCATCATCAATTGCGAGCCAAGACGCCTGATAAAACGAGGTTCCTCATGTGCAGGAATAAAAGCCTCAAAGACCAGCTCACAGGCCAAACCGCTATCCGGATCATCACAAGTTAATTTAAGACGCTGCATAGGCTCAAGCACTTCTACAGAAAGTGGACCAACCTCCATATCCAGACGCTCCAACTTCATCACTTTAGAACTTATTACGTTATGCTGTTTACCTTTGAACACCACGGAAAAACCCGCATCAAGAATATTCACATAAGGATAAACTCCCAGAGCCATAGCAAAGAAAACCTCTCCTTTTCTATCGTAACCATTGAAAAAATAACGATCATAGAAATTGCGATTGCCACCTACATAAGCGATCGGCTCTGGTGTCTGATGTAACGGGTAATCATCTCCCTTGGTTAGCATGTCCTCGATCCCTTATTAATGTTGCGATAGGTGATTATGGCAATAGCAGAGACTCGCTGGCAACTCAGAAGATATTACAATGTATCGACTGAACCCTAATAGAGTTCGCTTACCTTTCGACAGATTGTTATCATGGACGGCGCAGGCACAGCAACCCAGGGATATAATATTCTATGATTAGTATTTTAGGCATCATACTTATCCCTCTAGCAGCCTATGGCTTATCCACCAATCGCCTCGCTATCAATCCAAGAACGGTGTTTGGAGCCTTCATCATTCAGGCTAGTTTCGGCTTTTTAGTGCTATACGTCCCATTAGGCAAGCAACTGCTAGCGAGTCTCGCCAATAGTATTGCAAGTATGCTCAGCTATACTAAGGCTGGCACATCTTTTTTGTTCGGTCGGTTAGTAGAGCAGGACATGGGATTTATCTTTGCCCTTAACGCGTTGCCTATCATCGTCTTTTTTTCAGCACTGGTCGCGGTTCTATATCATCTGGGGATCATGTCTTGGATTATTCGGGCTATCGGTGGTGGCCTGAAAGCACTTATCAAGACCAGCCATGCTGAATCCATGTCTGCTGCCGCTAATATTTTTATTGGCCAGACTGAAGCACCCCTGGTGGTCCGTCCCTATCTCGCTGGAATGACTAAATCCGAACTATTTGCCGTTATGGTGGGAGGACTCGCATCCATAGCCGGGTCAGTTATGGCAGGCTATGCTGCCCTCGGGATCGAACTAAAGTACCTCTTGGCTGCATCCTTTATGGCTGCGCCGGGCGGGCTCATGATGGCCAAAATAATTCTGCCCGAAACCGAGGAACCCCAATCTGAATTTGACGGATCTGCAGATGTTAAAGGTGAAAAATACGTCAATATATTTGATGCGGCTGCATCTGGCGCCCTCACCGGTCTGCAAATGGCGCTGGCGGTTGGTGCCATGTTACTGGCATTTATCTCATTGATCGCACTGCTTAACGGCCTATTGGGCTGGGCCGGTGATAGCGTAGGAATCAACGGTCTGACCATAGAGTTACTGCTTGGCTATCTGTTTCAACCCGTCGCCTTTTTACTCGGGATACCCTGGTCAGAAGCAAATATCGCAGGCGGCTTAATTGGCCAAAAACTGGTTTTAAACGAATTCGTTGCTTATGTCTCGTTCCTTACCTCTGCCCCAGAGCTAAGCGAACAGTCCCAGGCGATTGTGATTTTCGCGCTGTGTGGATTTGCTAACTTTTCATCCATAGCCATACTTCTGGGAGGTATCGGCGCACTCGCACCCAATCGACGCGAGGATATATCAGTGCTAGGTGTCCGAGCTCTGGTGGCAGCGACGCTGGCAAACCTCATGAGCGCATCACTTGCCGGCTTTTTCCTAGCCCTTAGCTAACGATCAAATCCAACATGTCCCCGATCAATTCAAATTCTCGCCTCCCTTCCATAGAATTTAATTCTAAGCACTGCGCAACTGATTTTATCGAGTCCCTGCACGACTATGGCTTCGCAGCCTTAAATAATCATCCACTAGACATGCAACTAGTCCGAAAAATATATCGTACCTGGAACGATTTTTTTGACAGTAATGAAAAACACCGCTTCGAAGTAGACCGAGTGAGTCAGGATGGCTATTTTTCAATCCAGAATGCTGAATCAGCAAAGGGATTTTCTGAGCAAGACTTCAAAGAATATTTCCATTACTACCCTTGGGGTAGATGTCCAGAAGAACTACGCGAAGACATTCAGGATTATTACCAGCAGGCGCAGGCTTTCTCTATTTTGCTGCTGCAATGGGTCGAGCAACACTCACCAGCAGAAACGAAACGGTATTTCAGCCAATCACTGCCTTCTATGATCCATGGAAGCGCATCCAGTTTACTCAGGATTCTTCGTTACCCTGCCGTTAAAAAAGGTCAACAAGTCAGCCGTGCCGCTCCACATGAGGATATAAACCTACTGACCATATTACCTGCTGCAGATGGTCCCGGCCTGCAGATACTTGACCGGCAAGGTCACTGGGTACATACCGAGAACCAGGAGGACCAGGTCCTCATCAATACCGGTGATATGCTGCAGGAACTATCCAGGGGGTATTTCCCATCCACTACGCACAAGGTAGCGACACCAGATGGGGGCGAAAATTCAGCGCCGCGCATGTCGCTACCGCTGTTTCTCCACCCAAAACCGGACGTGGTATTATCCGAAAAGTATACAGCGAAAAGTTATCTTGACGAGCGTCTGGTTGAATTAGGCGTACTAAAGCAAACAACCGAAAAGTCATGATGGACTGAACCTGGGACACTACCGGAGAGGAATTAGACCCTGCGAAACCAAAGCCAGACAAACACTTTAAAGAACGTTCAATTTGAAACTGTCAGACCTTAAAACCAGATTTTCAAGCCGGATCGCCCTGCTAATTCTAATGTCTATTGCCATGCCTATAGCATTCAATACCTGGCAAGCACTACTCAACAACTTTGCAGTGGAAAAAGCCGCCTTTACAGGTATTGAAATCGGTATCCTGCAAAGTATCAGAGAAATACCTGGCTTTCTCTCGTTCACCACGGTGTTTGTATTGCTCATTATCAAAGAGCAGACCTTTGCGGTGGTAGCTCTGGCAACCCTAGGAGCAGGTGTTGCCATGACCGGGTACTTCCCAACTGAATACGGCCTTTACTTTACCACCATACTCATGAGTACCGGTTTCCATTACTTTGAAGTCATCAAGCAATCTCTAAGCCTGCAGTGGCTATCTAAACATGAAGCACCCCAGGTATTGGGCAGACTCATCGCTATCAGCTCGATCACGTCTCTCATAGTCTACGCGCTGCTCTGGTTCTGCCTGGAATGGCTGCAACTAGACTACCACTGGAATTTTCTACTCGGTGGTAGTTTCTGTCTACTAATTGCCCTTGTGATGTGGCTGTGCTTCCCAGCCTATCCAGCAGAAACCATGCAGACCAAGACTCTGGTTCTAAGGAAACGTTATGGCCTATTTTACCTGCTGACTTTTCTATCCGGTGCCCGAAGGCAGATATTTATGGTTTTTGCCGCTTTTCTGATGGTTGAAAAATTCGGCTATCAGGCATCGGAGGTGACGCTTCTTTTTCTTATCAACTATAGCTTCAACTGGTTATTTGCAGAGCGTATCGGTAAATTCATTCATCGTTTTGGTGAACGCAAATCCCTAACCGCCGAGTATATCGGCCTGATCTGTGTTTTCGTTGGCTATGGGGTAGTTGAAAATGCAACCACAGCTGCGATTCTTTATATTATTGACCACATGTTTTTTGCAATGGCCATCGCAATCAGCACCTATTTCCAAAAGATAGCTGCTGCAGAAGACATTTCTGCTAGTGCATCGGTTTCATTCACTATCAGCCATATCGCAGCTGTAGTAATCCCAGCCGCATTGGGGCTGGTGTGGATACAGCACCCAGCCCTGGTATTTTACATAGGTGCCTTGTTTGCCATACTCTCACTGATCGCAGTGCAATTTATTCCCAGTAACCCAGCACCTGGTAATGAAATAGCAACCAGACTCAGATCAACGCATTTTCAGAACGAAGGCAAAGTCATCTGATCAGGATGCCCAATGGTGAGTCAGAATTGGCTGAAACATCGGCCGGGTGGAACCAAGACAACTTTTACAAGTTCCGCTAGAAGTGCTGTTGATATGCCGGAACCAGGATTAAGCGAACTAGCGGTTTCTCTCAGCATTCCAGGCTAACACCTGTTCGGGCGGCATAGGCCGGGCGACCACAAAGCCTTGAATTAAATCCACATTGAGCTCGCCACACAGCAGCAGGTCGTCTTCGGTCTCAGCTCCTTCAGCGACAGCAACCATATTCAAACGATGCGCCAGTTGCACACTTGATTCAAAGATCGCTCTTGCTGCTGGTTGAGAAGATGCCCCGGATACAAAGGCCCGATCAATTTTTAGCTCGGTAAATGGAAACTTCCTTAATTGCTCCATGGAAGAAAATCCTGTGCCAAAATCATCAATTGATAAGCCGATACCCCGTAGCCGAATACGGGTCAATTGCTCCAATATCAAAGAAGGATCCTGTGCCAATTTGCTCTCAGTGACCTCCAATATAATCTGCTCCGGCGGAATACCGGATCGAGCGATAACCGCCTCGACAAAGGTGACTATGTCAGGGCTAGCCAGGTCCTCAATAGAAAAATTGCAGGAAACCTTCCAATTTTTACCTACCGCATGCCAACGTGCAGCCTGGTTAACGGCAATAACAAAAATTTCCTTGGTCAGAACATGGATTAAATCCGATGCTTCTGCTACCGGGATGACTGACCCAGGGCCCAGCAAGGTCCCGTCCCTCCTGCGCCAACGAAGCAATGCTTCAAGCCCGATCATCTGCTGGGTAACTGCATCTACCTTAGGTTGATAGTGCAACTCTATGCATCCTGAGATGATACCTTCTTTTATCTCTTCCTCAGTGAGAATGACCATTTCAGGTCTGACACTGTGCGCCGGCGATTCCGCTGAGAACGCATGCAGCATTGCTTCTAAACGATCTAGAGAAATAGGTTTAGGTAAGGCGCCGAGAATAGGCAAACCAAAGTTTTTAGCCAGATCACTGGCTGTTTCCAATAATCGAGGATCTTCACCACTAAAAACGATAACAGCAGGAGGGGATTCATACTCGGTGAGCATACGCAAAAGCTCGATACCATCCATGTCCGGCATATTAAGATCAAGCAACATCACATCCCATTGCGACTGGAGCAGATCTTTTGTCATCGAGCCATTAGTTGCTTCGCCCACTTGAGTGATCCCTAACAAGCCCAGAACACGTCGAACTATCGAGATCTGGAATGGATCGTCATCAACAACTATGACTTTAAGATGGGCAAGTTCATTTTCTGTCATGGCAAATTGGTCCCTCCCGTACTGCCATATACAGACAGTAGATTGATGACATAATCTGATGTATTGGACCCGGCAAGAGCCACTACATCCAGCTCAGATCGAGTCTCGGCTGGTCTTTTCTGATGCCGGGGTCAACTGATAGCGAATATGCAGATGCTTTAATCCATGAACAAAACTCGCCTGTAGCCGTTCAGGTGAACTTAGCAGGTCAATAGATTTTATACGTGGGATGAACTGCTTGAAAAAAATCCGCATTTCCAATCTAGCCAGCAACAATCCAAGACATTGATGCGGCCCTGTACCGAACGACAAATGTCGATTAGGCTTTCTTTCAATATTAAATTCATCAGGCTTATCAAAGACATCTTCATCAAAGTTGGCTGCAGCATACATCAAACCAAGCGTATCACCTTTTTCTATTTTCTGGCCCCTTAGCTGGCAATCCTGAGTTGCTGTCCTTGCAAACTGCGCGACTGGGGTAGACCAGCGGATCATCTCTTCAATAGCCAGCTTAACGGCATCATCATCATCGACGATTTCCTTAAATCGCGCCAACTGCTCTGGGTGTGTCAACAAGCCATGCAAGCCACCGGTAATAGCATTGCGGGTCGTGTCATGACCGGCAGAAGCAATAATAGTGTAATAGGAAATCAATTCTCGATAGGGCAGGTATTCGCCGTCAATCCTACCATTGGCAATATAAGAAGCTAGGTCCTCCGTGGGCTCCTTGCGCCGGGCATCCGTTAAATCCGAAAAATATTCATAGATGTCTTTAATGGTATCGAAAATGGACAGCGGATCATCCGCTAACCGTTTCATTTCAGGGTCGTCTCCGGCAAATAACTCGTTAGTTAACTTCAGGATTCTCCATTCATCTTCCGGTGGTACACCCAATAGTTCACAAATTAATTTCAGAGGCGCATGAACCGCTATATCACTTACGAAATCCGCAGTCTTCTGCTCGCCGGAACCCATCATTTGGTCGAGAATCCCCTTAGTAATTATCATCAACCTTTGTTCAAGCACTTTAATATTTGATGGCTTGAACCAGGGTTGAACCAAGGCTCGATAGCGAGGGTGGTCAGGCGGGTCCATCTGCACAAGGGAACGGATTATTCCACCATCTCCCGCGGATGCCAGCACCTCTAGCAGGCGCGGTGAATCTTGCAGTCTGTTGAAAATCTCGACCATGACCTCCTGTTTCAAATCCGGAGACGATGCCTCCTTCATTAGCAGGGGTCTGGGTGTACTGGCAAACAGTTCAGGCTGCTTTTCTATCTCAACGATATCAGCATGCTTGCTGACAACCCAAAAGGGCGCAAAATTTTCAGGATGTACTTTGCGTAAAGGGTCATTTTTCCTGAGCCAGGCGAAAGCCTGATGAGGGTGACCGTGTTCGCCATAGTATTCCGGGGCTATTACATGATTATCACTGAACTCGTAGTCCGTCATTCCAGTCTCATCTGTTTGCGACATTGGTAAAACCCTTGTTAAAGCTCCCTATTGAAGCTCCTTGTTAAAACTCTTTGTTAAAACCAGATCAAGAATTAATTCTTAACAAACGTTGTGTTACCGTCCCCGCGAGCATAGCGCCGCTAACGTTCAAGGCGGTTCTGGCCATATCAATTAGGGGTTCAATGGATATCAACAAAGCAACTAACTCAATGGGCAAGCCCATCGCCGGCAAAACTACCAGTGCAGCAAAAGTTGCTCCCCCTCCCACGCCGGCTATACCAAACGAACTGATCGCGACAATCATCACTAACGGGAAAAAAAAGCCCGGCGACAGGGGATCAAGTCCCAGGCTCGGCGCTATCATCGCCGCCAGCATGGCTGGGTAGATTCCTGCACACCCATTTTGCCCTATGGTTGCGCCGAGACTTGCAGACATATTAGCGACTGCCGGATGATTTTTCAGTTCATCAACCTGGATAGAAACATTGATCGGAATCGTGGCAGCAGAGGAACGTGAAGAAAAAGCAAAAATAAGCGCTGGCCAAATACGCTTAAAATGCGCTACCGGATTTACTCGCACCCCCATTAACACACCCGCATGAACCAGGAACATAATCCCGATAGCTAAATAAGATACCAGGACAAACTGGATCAGATTTAATATATCAGCGGCATTGGATTGGGCACCCATCTTGGTCATTAGTGCCAACACACCATAAGGCGTTAATGCAATAATCATATTAACCAGTTTGAGCACCACCGTCTGAGCTATATCCATCGCTCGCTGAAACTGCCTTCCAGCTTCAGGCTTTTCCTGTTTAACCAGCAATCCGGCGATACCTAGCAGTATTCCAAAGATCACCACAGCTATCACTGAGGTGGGCCTGCTACCCGCTAAATCCGAAAATATGTTTACTGGCAGAAAACTAATCAAAACCTGGGGCAGAGCCAATTCAGATACCCTGGTCTGGCGGGATTCAAGCACGGAGGCTCTAGCAAGCTCCCTTTCCCCCTGGACCAGGCCATCCGCACTGAGATTAAAGCCGCTAGACAGCAATACACCGATCACAGCTGCGATCATCGTCGTTGCCAGTAGTACGCCTATAATCAGGGCACTCATCTTTCCTAAAGTGGCCGTATCCTCAATTTTCACTACCGCAGCCACCATCATGACTAATATCAACGGCATAATGATCATTTTCAACAAGCTGATATAGGAAGAACCTACCAAATTGGTCCAGGACAGTGTGGCGCTGATACTCTCAGGGGTATTTCCCATACCAGACTGCAGTGCCAACCCGAATACAGCACCAAGAACCAATGCGATTATAGCCCGGCTGGACAGGCTCCAGCCCTTCCTAGACAGAACTACGAGCCCTGCAAGCAAAGCAATAAAGACAATTAAATTCAGAACCATACTCTTCTTCCTGACAAATCAAAGATACCTTGGCAATGCCTTCTAGGTCTCCAGAATAACATAGCAGAAAATTAAGGCATTACCTTTACAGCCTGCTGCCTCAAATGACCTCTACTCGCTGGCGCTTTGACTGACCATCGCTAGAATATCATTAAAAGTCGCGCTCGGCCGCATGGCGTGCTCGGCGCGTTCTGGGTCAGGATAGTAGTATCCATCGATATCCTGAGCCGGACCCTGAGCATCAAGAAGTTCACTGACGATTTTTTCTTCGTTTTTAAGCAACCTAGCGGCAATTTCAGTAAAAACTTCTCTCAGCAGGGTATCGTCCTCCTGGGCTGCAGCAGCTTTTGCCCAATACAGGGCGAGATAAAAATGACTACCCCGATTATCAAGCTCATTTACGACTCTTGAGGGAGACTTGTTTTCCTCCAGAAATTCGGCAATGGCGGCATTCAAAGTATCGGCTAAAATCTGCGCTCGGCTGTTATCAAAGGTATTCGCCAAGTGCTCTAGAGAGGCCCCTAAAGCTAAAAACTCTCCCAGTGAATCCCAGCGCAAATGTCCTTCTTTTTCGAACTGCTGAACATGTTTCGGAGCCGATCCACCCGCACCCGTTTCAAACAGGCCACCACCGTTAATCAATGGCACGATCGACAGCATCTTGGCACTGGTACCCAATTCCATGATTGGGAACAGATCTGTAAGATAATCTCGCAGCACGTTACCTGTCACCGAGATGGTATTTTCGCCAGCTCGAATTCGCTTCAACGAATGACGCGTTGCCTGTGCTGGCGGCATAATCTGATATTCGACACCCTCAAGGTCATGCTGAGGTAAATACTGCTCCAGTTTTGCAATTAACGATGCGTCATGAGCTCTATTCTCATCAAGCCAAAACACCAGTGGCCAACCGCTAATCCGAGCCCGCTGTACAGCCAGCTTTACCCAGTCCTGTACAGCCTCATCCTTGACTCTACAGAGTCTCCAGATATCACCCTGTTCAACATCATGCTCAATCAAAACAGCACCCGAACTGTCTAGAACCGTCACCTTACCTTTCGCTGAAATTTCAAAGGTAGTTCCATGAGAACCGTATTCCTCAGCCTTCTGGGCCATGAGCCCAACATTTGGAACAGAACCCATAGTACTGGGATCGAACGCACCATGTTGGCGACAGTCCTCGATAGTCTCTGCATATATACTCGCATAGCAACGATCAGGAATAACCGCTTTCATATCCTGAAGGTCCCCTGCTGGATTCCACATCTTGCCAGAATCTCTGATCGCGGCTGGCATAGAGGCATCCACAATAATATCGCTGGGCACATGCAAATTGGTAATCCCTCTATCAGAATTAACCATTGCCAATTGAGGCCCCGAGTTCAGGCAAGCATCCAAATCCTGCTTGATTTGCTTACTTAAATGATCAGGTAGTAAGTCGAGCTTTTCATAGGCGTCGCCGATGCCGTTATTAAAATCGACTCGCAAACTTTCAAGCTCCTCTCTGTGCTTCTCAATCGCATCAGCATAGTAAGCTTTTACGGCATGCCCAAACAGGATGGGATCCGACACTTTCATCATGGTTGCTTTGAGGTGCAGAGACCAGAGAACATCCTGCTTCTTTGCCTCTTGGAGCTGCTCATCGTAAAAACGTCGCAATGCCTCGACACTCATAAAAGCGGTATCAACCACCTCACCTGCTTCTACATCAATGCCTGAAAGTAGCGTTTGGCTGCTACCACTGTCATCCGTATGGACAATACTGAGTTGATCACCAGCAGCCAGGGTGATTGATTTCTCCGAAGCGTAAAAATCTCCTCCTTGCATATGTGCGACATGACTTTTTGAATCCGTACTCCAGACCCCCATACGATGAGGATGCTTGTGCGCGTATTGCTTGACAGCCAAAGCAGCCCGACGATCAGAGTTGCCTTCTCTCAAAACAGGATTTACAGCACTGCCTTTGATCAAATCATAGCGTTGCTTGATATCCCGCTCGGACTCATTCGCGGGTTCTTCAGGATAATCCGGAAGGTCATAGCCCTTCGTTTTCAATTCCTCAATGGCGGCCTGCAACTGGGGATTTGACGCAGAAATATTAGGTAATTTTATGATATTTGCGTCTCGCCGCTTGGTGAGATGTCCCAGTTCTGCCAGGTAATCGGGTATTTTCTGTAGGTCATTCAGCCGTTCCGGAAATGCCGCAATGATTCTTCCGGCCAAGGAAATATCCCAAGTTTCCACGGTAACACCAGCGGTATCTGTAAACGCCTTGATAATAGGGAGGAATGAATAAGTAGCTAGTCTTGGAGCTTCGTCTGTATCTGTATAAATTATTCTTGGTATGTCAGTCATATGATTTCTAATTACAATTCTCTTTATACAGATGTCTTGTGAACATCTGCGACTCAGTTGGGTGTTCGGATTAGAACGCACGTATTATAGTCTAATGTCGCCTGAGAATCATGTCCTCCACCATGGTGCTCCAACCCAACAGAAAACTGGCCCTAGTTTAGTCGATGGGAGGAACTGAAGATCACTGCAACTGCGTCCAGCAATTTTACAGGTAGATTCGGTTAGGTTCATATGTGTTCTAGTGATCATCTTATCGCTATGACTAGCAACAAGCGTTCGATAGCTATGACTAACAACAAGCGTTCGATAGCTCTGACTAACAAACATCATTAGATAGCCCTAACTGGCAAGAATCTGATAGCCTTAACTGGCAAAATCATAGCCTTAACTGGTAAGAACCGAAGGATTAACACCACCTAATGCCTGCCGCCTATCAAAAATTTAAACCAAGTACAAAGTTTTCATTGCAGCCAGTGACGAAATGCTTCCTTCGGATATGCAGCATCTATCTCATCACTGGTTTCGTGTTAGCTGCACAACCAGGTTACAACGACCATCTCACTTGTGCTGTCTATCACCGCATGCTGATCGGTGCACTTAATTCAAAAGGTCTCGAACAACTGACTTTATCTGACAAAGAACAGATGCAAGATCAAATCGAGTTGGCCAAGCTTGCTGGTAATACCGAGTTCGAAGCCTTTACCCAGACTCAATTCAACGAGGACTGGGCCGAAAAGTTGAGCGTCATGACCAAGCAGATAAACAGTAATTATCAGAATCTGTATTTATTGAAAGCACGCTACCGGGATCACTGCAAAGAGCTGTAAATTACCAGCCGGTGCTTCCTATCCTAAAATGGCACGTCGCTCTCTAAGGACAGGCATTCTTCCGTGATGGGATGAGGAAACGCCATCTTGGTCGAATGCAACATCAATCGATCAGCTTTCGCATAGGCTGTTTCATCAGCATAAAGATCGCAACCGAGGATAGGGTGGCCCAGCAAAGCAAGATGCAACCGAAGCTGATGCTGCCTGCCAGTGATCGGCTGCAGCGATAGGCGAGTTTCTGAATCGCATCGCTCTATCACCTCAAATCGCGTCAAAGCTGACTTTCCAGAAACCCTGTCAAGGCGTTGCTTTGGCCTATCAACCGGGTCAGCGGCAAGGGGAAAGTCAATCGACCCTGTATCTTCCCTTACAAGGCCATTCACTCGGGCCGTGTAAGTTTTTTTGATCAGGCGTTCCCTGAACAGCCGATTCATAGCGGACACACTCGGCTTTGACAAACTTAAAATCACCAACCCTGAAGTGTCCAAGTCGAGTCTATGAACAATCCTCGCAGCCGGGAAATCCTCCAGCACCCTGCTCAGAACACAATCTTTTACAATCCGCCCGGGAACAGTCAGTAGACCAGCTGGTTTTTCTACTGCGAGGATATGCTCATCACTATAGAGATAGCGCACCAACTCATGGCAGGGTGGCGGTATGTGAAATGTGGAGTGATTCAATTTGCACATTAACGTATAGTGACAGTAACCCAAGGTTAACATCATTTCCTATGTCCGCAGAAGACGACAAACTTGCGAATGCCATCACCGATGTCACCCCGAAACTGCTCATGGCGATGGAATCTTTAGAGATCGCCCAAAAAAGCCTGAATCAGAGCAATATCGGGCAGCTAAACGGCTTAGTCCAGGAATATGTTGCTGCCTTAAAAACAGCAAATGATGTTCTTGCCCCGCTGGAATTTCCCGAAGAAATCAGGGCTTTCGGTGATTACCTCAAACAAGCATGCCTCTACTGTCTCCGTGCTGGCGAAGGATTTGCGAAGGGCAAAGAGGACATGATGCAGGCGTTAAGAGCTAACCGGGCCATGTGCAGGGCCCAGGAGCAGCTTTATCCATTAGCGCCGCTGTTTACGCCGGTAAACGAATATTTCCTCGAACCCGCCTTCAGAAACAAAAGCATCCTGCAATCATTTATCGACCCGCCTGATTCAGATACTGGTATCCGGCATATCAACAATGCCAGAAACGAGCGTGGCGGCCTGTCCTTGTACATCCCAGAAAATCTTGATAAATCCAAACCGGCTGCCCTGGTAATGGCACTTCATGGTGGCACTGGTCACGGCTCGGATATGCTTTGGTCCTGGTTGCGAGAAGCTCGTAGCAGAGGCTTCGTCGTTATTTCACCAACCTCCCAGGGAGACACCTGGTCAATCATGGGAGACGATGTCGATAAACCTTATTTGCTCGATTATCTTGAATTCGCGAGCGAATACTTCACCATCGATCCAGACCGAGTCCTCCTCGCAGGCATGTCAGATGGTGCAACCTATGCCCTGCAGGTAGGTCTACGCTCGGAAAGCCCATTTACTCACATTGCTGCTTTCTCAGGCGTTCTCGATCCACTCCTGAGCATCAATGGCCAATTTGAGCATGCAGGGAATCGTAAAATTTATATGGTCCATGGTACTCTCGATTGGATGTTTCCCATCGATATGGCGCAAATGGCACATGCCCAGTTAAGTGCTGCCGGCGCAGACATCACTTATCGAGAAATCACAGACCTGTCACACAACTTCGCAAGGTCGGAATTACCGAGTCTGCTGAAGTGGCTTTCACCTACTGTAGAGACCTTATGAAGAAGTTTTTAATCTATCTGGTGCTGTTGATTCTTTCATGCAGCAGCCTGGCAACTGAGCTGCTGATTATTCACAGCAATGACTTTCACGGCCATATAAGTGAAGAGGATAAATATGCGGGTGCTGCCAGAATAGCCGCTTATGTGCGCGACCTGCGAAACAATCATCCCCGAGTACTGTTTGTTGATGCCGGTGATGCCATCACTGGCACACCCGTGTCCAGCTTGTTCGAAGGCGAACCGATCTTTCATATCATGAATGCCATGGGCTATGACGTTGGGTTGCTGGGAAATCACGAATTTGACCATGGTGCAGCAAAGATTTCTACATTCAAAAACATTGCTAAGTTCCCACTGCTTGGCGCAACGGCATTGGATGCAGACAACCAGTTCATATCGGATAAGCCCTTTACCATTATCGAATATGATGATCTGAAAATTGGCATAATTGGGATTTTGACGGATTCAACACCTTTACTCATAACGCCCCATGGCAATGAAAATCTAACCTTTCGGGCCCCTGCAGATGTTCTGGAAGAATTAATTCCCGATATTAGGGCAAACGTGGATTTCCTCATGGTCTTGTCGCACACGGGCTTTGAGGAGGATGTTGCACTGGCAAAACAATTCCAGGATATCGACCTCATCGTCGGTGGTCATAGCCACACCTTCAACCAGCATCCGGTTAAATCAGGCAGAACCTGGGTCGTTCAAGCTGACCACTACGGACAGCACCTGGGCTTTGTCAAAGTCAATTTTACGGGTACCAGAGGAGAGTACCGGCTCATCGGCGACCTTCTTGCTGCTGACGAACTGCCCCAGCCTGATTTAAATGTACTAGCTTTAGTAGAAAGTTATGAGGAGAAGGTAAGAGATAAAGTAGACCTGCCTATCTGGGAAACCGATAAGGACCTGTCAAAGGAAGAAATCCAGCCCATCTTGGAACGCATTCTCGCCGAACACGTCAATGCGGATCTCGGTTTTTATAACATCGGGGGCATTAGGGATAGTATCGAAGCGGGCGTCATCACGATTCGCAAACTCTGGAACATTGAGCCTTTTAGTAACACCTTGGTCACTATAACCCTATCCGGTTCAGACTATCTGGTGCTGCTTTCCCAGGAACCAGAATTACATCATTCCGCAGCCGATATTGATCCCAATAAACGCTATACGATTGCCACCAGCAGCTTTATAGCTTCCCATGCTAAACAGGCCTTTGGCCCAGCAATTCAAGTGCAGGAGCGAGACTTACTGATACGCGATGTACTCATCGACTATATTTCAAAAAACGGTCTCTGACGACCCCGTATTTTACAGCCGATAGCAAATCCTTGGGTGACTAGCCAAAGAAATCCCGGGTCAACTTCAGGAACGCTTCTAACTGATCATGATGTACCCAGTGCCCGGCATTTCCGACTGTAACGTGACGCGCATTGGTAAAGTATTCAGCAGGATCCGTTTCTCTATTCTGGCCAAAAAGACTTTCACTTCCACTCACCAGCAGCAACGGAGATGATATCCGCTGCCAAAGGGCTTTACTCTGCTCTTGAGAAAGGTCAAACGGTGCCATTACGTGCGTATAATTATCGAACTTCCATGAATAACTGCCGTCTTCATTCTGGTTACTACCATGACCAGTCAGATGACGCGCCTGCCCCTCACTTAGATGACTATTTTCATTGTGCATTCTCTGGTATGCGTCATCGAGCGCTCCATACCGCTTTGGTAACCGACCAGAAACAGCTCTGGTACTCTCTATCCAGGTTCTCATTCTTTCATGAACCGGTACTTCCTGATACATCCATGCCGGACCACCGGTACCTTCAATGACCACCATTTTTTCAATATTTTCAGGGTAGATGCCAGCGTAACGAAGTGCAACGCTACCACCAAGAGAATGTGCTATGACTTTCAAAGGCGCCAGTTTTAACTGGTGAATTAGTTGTGCCAGGTCGTAGACATAATCGGTATGACTATAGGTGCTGCCATAAACCCACTCTGAATCACCATGGCCTCTAAAATCCAGGGCGATAATGTGGTAATCATCCCTTAATGCCTGCGCTACCCAATCCCAGTTATGGCAGTGATCCCGGTTACCATGCACCAACAGCAAGGGCGGTGCATCAGTATTCCCCCAATCCAGATAGTGTAATCTCAGCCTTTGAGAATAAAACGAGTGTGAGGTGGGCGTAGCACTATTCATTTTCATTTCTGCTTTCTAATTCCATGATTAATTCTTTTCTCAATTAGACTCTGTCCTCAGGGAAACTCAGTTCCTTGATAGACTCCATTTTTGACCTGGATCAGTTGTGTAACGTATTCGGTTTTAAATACTCAGTTGCTTCACTGGCGTAGTTCTTTGCTTCAGCCAGTTCTGCAGGTGATTCAGAGGCTATAGATTTAATCGGGTAGACCAAGTACCCGTTTAGCAATGATATTGAGTTGAACCTCCGAGGTTCCCCCCTCTATGGAATTTGCTTTGGTTCTCAACCAGGCTCGAGTTGCGTCAAGCTCTTTTTGCTCAAACCCTTCACCTTCCCAGCCCAACATCTGCATTCCCATCGCCTTGAGCAACAATTCTGAGCGGCTTTTATTCTGCTCAGTTCCATAGAGTTTGAACATCGATGAGACGAAGCTGGGCGCTTTAGTTGACCTGGATTCTTCCATATTACGGCGAACTGTCATTCCGAAGCAGCGATCATTCATACCATGCTGAATAATTTCATCTCTCAGTTGTGGCTGCGCTAATTTGCCATCCGTAAGGCCCATATAATGCCGAGCCACTTCCGCTAGACTTGATTTGCCCGCACTACCACCCTGGCCACCCCCGATCATTGTCCTTTCGTATTGAAGTAGTCGTTTAGCAACAGTCCAGCCATCATTGACCTGCCCCACGACATTCTTCCTCAATGCCCGCGCGTCTTGAAAGTATGTTTCACAGAACGGCGATAAGCCACTGATTAATTTAATGGGTTTGACCGAGACGCCAGGCTGGTCCATATCGAACAAAATAAAAGTAATACCGTTGTGTTTGGGTGCCTGTGGATCGGTTCGAACCAGGCAAAAGATCCAATCCGCTCGGTCTGCTCCAGAAGTCCAGATCTTTTGGCCATTTATAATATATTCATCACCATCGACCTCGGCTTTAGTTTGCAGGCTGGCAAGATCCGAACCCGAATTTGGCTCGCTGTATCCCTGGCACCACCAGATTTCACCTGAAGCAATTTTTGGAAGATGCTCGGCTTTCTGTTGTTCCGTTCCATATTCAAGCAGCGCTGGCCCTATCATTGATAGCCCCATACCCACCAGAGGTGTTCTAGCCTTCAATGCCGACATCTCTTCTCTTAATACTTGCGCCTCTGCTGCATTCAAACCAGCACCACCATACTGTTTTGGCCAGGTTGGTACGGTAAATCCTTTATCAGCACAACGTTTCATCCAAACTCGAGTGTCAGGATTCTTGTAACTGGCCCGTTTCCCACCACCAGGATATTCATCAACGGGCATAGGTGTGAGCATTGACTCTGGGCAGTTACTGGTTAACCACTCTCGCGTTTCCTGTCTGAATGATTCTAAACTCATCGTTTTCCCCTCAAAGATACTGATATGAAAATTAACTAGCTGGCTTCAACTCGAACCAGGTAATCTCGGCGCGTGTACCTATCCTCAGGACCGGCCCCCAGGTTCCAGTTCCCTGCGACACATACAAATGGGTCCCATGATAGCTAAATAAGCCCTCTACATACTCGAATACCTTTGCCACCAGCATATTAAATGGAAATATCTGCCCGTTATGAGTATGACCACTGAGCATTAACTGTATACCAGCACGGGCTGCTGGCACCAGGCCTTGCGGCCTGTGATAAAGCAGAAGAGTAAATACCGCAGGACTGATTTCAATCTCTCGCAACTGGTTCTCAACCTGATGAGAATCATCCTTATCATCTATACCCACGACCTGGACATCAGGCCGGAACCAGCTAGAGGTATTCCTGAGGGTCTGCACCCCTACCTTACCTAACCTGGTTAAAATATCCTGCAGGTCTTCATATCGCTCATGGTTGCCGATAACAAAATAAATAGGCATGGTCAATTTGGAGAAACAGGAAAGGACTGATTGCTGCACACCTTTCTGGTCAATCAGATCTCCAGTAATGCACAGGATATCGGGCTTCAATTCAGCAATCCGATCGACGATACGTTCTAAAAAGGCTTGATTTCTTGAGCCAATATGAACGTCAGTGATCTGGACTAAACTCAGCGGTTCCCGCAACTGCGGATATCCAAGTTCTATTCTTCGAACCACCGGTATAAGGGCAGCATATACGCCTCGACACCCCCCGACAGCCAGACAGCCAATCACCACCCAGGCCGCGATGCGCTCTGACAATAAACCAAACCAGATAACCACCTCTGCGATCAAGGTAGCAACAACAAAAATTGGACTTACTCCAAGAACAAAATCCAGGGTCTGTCGAATTACCCGTAAAATCCCAGTTTTCGGGTTACGTAGGACTCCCCTTGCAATTAGCTGGCTGCTCGTGATTACCAACAAAAGCAGAGACCAGGTTAACAACGGCAACTCCAACCAGGCTGATAGTCGAAGGACCGGATAAACGAATAAAACCAGGTGTAATGCCAGGCCAATCAAACCAACCCACACCCAAGGCCGGGATGGCCTGCCTTCCCCAGGCTTTTCTTCTGCTACGGTCATTATCTACGCCTTCCCCGCTCTACCTGGCCTCGCAAGCTAAGCTTGCTTCCACCAAGCCACACCCTGCTCATCTTCTTCTACTACGAGCAAACGCCGTCCCTGGGCACAGTGTAGGTGAGCAATAGCCTCCCCTGTCGCCGGAAAATAACTCATGTCAGTGATCTGGCTCTTAAACAGAGCGGGAAAAACATCAACCGCACGCTTGGGCTCTGCGCACAGGTCATAGAGCCGTTCAAGCGCCACCTCATGCCAGTCAATTAACGCAGTCAGTCTTTCATGAAGTCCTTCAAATATATCCTGGTGAGCCGGCAACACTAACAAGTTTGGTGGTAAAAGCTCCCGAAACCGAATACTCGACGCGATCCAGTCTCGAAGCGGGTTAGCGAGTGGCTCGGAAGGCTGCACACTGACATTTGGGGTGATCCTTGGCAATACCTGGTCACCTGCCAGGATAATTTTCAATTCCGGGCAATACAGGCACACGTGCTCAGGGGCATGACCATGACCAATCACAGCACGCCATTCCTTGCCATTAATATCAATATATTCGCCATCCTGTATTCTTCTATAACCAGCAGGTAAAGGAGCAATACTGGCACCAAACTGACCAAATCTTTGCTTGTAACGAGTTAGCCGTGGGGCATCAAAACCGGCTCGCTTATAGAAACGAATCGCATCTTCAGGAACATCTTTTGGTTGATCCGCCGCCATCACCTTGCACATATAAAAGTCACTTCTACTCATCCACAATGGACAATCAAATCTAGAGGCAATCCAACCTGCATTACCGGTGTGATCGGTGTGCAAGTGGGTAGCGACAACTCTGGTGACTGGCTTACCTTCCAGGTACTTATCAAAAATCGAGTTCCAGCAAGCCTTGGTCTGGTCGGTATGCAGACCGGTATCAACCACGGTCCAACCATCATAATCCCTGAGCAGCCAGACATTAATATGATTTAACCTTCCCCACAGAGGCAGCCTTATCCAGAAGACACCATCGGCAACCTCGGTCAGATCTCCTTCTGCAGGACACTGGTCAACAAACCGGTAAGTGAGGGGATCAAATCCCCGCTTTGATTTCACGCGGCCATTATTTGTGCTTACTTCTTCCACCATCTTTATCGTGTCCATTATTTTTGCTTTATCTGGCGTAAGCACGGTCCGGAGTTCAGGCACGTACCTGGAGGTCCCTATTGATTAGCCATTTTTAAGCTGTCTTAATCTACTGAATACTTATTCTTCTTACCTTCCTCGTAGCTGATCCTACTCGAACCAGCTTCAACTGGGAGTGGCTGTAATTAACCCCTTTGAACGCAACGCAAAGTTCTCGCTTATATATAAAGCTTATGAATACAAAGCTCGTGAATACAAAGCTCGTGAATACAAAGCTCGTGAACACAAAGCTCGTGAACACAAAGCTTATGAATACAGACCCACCTCATCGCCTGTGATTAAGCGCGTAAGGTAACAGCGGTATTACCTCGATATAAGCACCAGTGTTACTGCCAGATTTTATAATAAACAAATATTATAATCACCAATTTCAATCCAAACACCATATCATCATAAGGTGAGATAATATCACTATCGGAACCAAGCCGCTGTCTTCTAGCAGGGATAATGCCTACCCACAGGCCCAGCGCATCCTACTTGCCTGCCTTGTCATTGTCGGTATGGGATTTTCTGTACTATTCCCGCTTTTGGCCCCTATTGGCCGTGAAATGGGTTTATCTGAAATTCAGATTACCAGCATTATTGGTTGTTCAGCACTAACGGTTTTTATTGCATCACCCATTTGGGGCAGAATCAGCGACAGGTGGGGACGCAAAAAGGTACTGCTTACCGGTTTGTTTGGCTTCTCGATTGGCACATTCGGATTTAACTGGGTACTGAGTCTCGGCCTAAATGGCCTGTTAACCGGCTCGTCTTTATTCGTCGCCCTCCTCGTTACAAGGATCCTTCATGCCGCAGTCATGTCAGCCACTATGCCTGCCGCCACAGCCTACATGGCTGATATCACCACCACCGCAACCAGAACAAAAGGCATGGGTGCAACCGGTGCGGCCAACAACCTTGGTTCTATTTTAGGGCCAGCCATCAGCGGCCTGGCGGTATTCTCATTACTGCTACCGCTCTGGCTTATGGCCGTTATCGCCTTTTGCAATGGCCTTTTTATCTGGCGCTTCCTCCCGGAATCGCCAAGCCCAACCCGATTAAAAAGTGACCTGCCCAAACCTCTGAGTTATTCGGACGCCCGCATCCTACCTTTCATTATAGTCGGTGTTTTCCTGTTTATGGGATTCGCCCTAGTCCAGCAAACCATGGGTTTCCGCTTCCAGGATGCTTTGGGATTATCAGCCAGCGAGACTGCAAAAACCTTTGGGATTGCAATGATGTTTTCTGCCGCGGCTTCCCTCATAGCCCAGGTTTTTATAGTCCAACGTCTCAATGTGAAGCCTTTTTTCCTACTCAAACTCGCCATACCATTGTTGGTGGCTGCCTTCTTGCTGATGGCCATTTTCGAAACCCGGCTCTGGCTAACCACGGCCATGATCATACAGGGATTTGCCATGGGCTTAGCTGGACCTGGATTTATGGCGGGGGCATCCCTGGCAGTAAAAAGTAGTGAGCAAGGGTCAGTAGCTGGCATAGCCGCCTCTTGTGGCCCACTTGGTTTTACCTTCGGCCCCTTACTGGGTGGACTGCTATACCAGATCAACCCGGTTTTGCCTTATGCCTGCGCCGCCGGAATGTACATCTTCCTGTTTGCCTCGATGCAATGGCTGGGATCAAAAGTAGACAAGGACTTGAATTAATTGGAACCATACCAATTCTAGGCTCTATTGCATCGACATCATCATAAAAAAGTCATATAGAGTTTTACCCAGTTGATGAGGTATTCTCTAGCCATGACCGACACTTCTCGAAATACGACCTATCAAAATCTAGCAAGCCAAGCAGAACTGGCTCTATTCCAGATCAATTCTGATAACCAACTGACCTTTACCAGCAGACGCTTCGAACGCTTGCTCAACTGGGATGAGGGCGAGCTTGAAGGCCATTTGGTGACCGAATTGGCCCACCCGGAAAATATTACCAATTTACCCGACCTGTTAAAACAGGCGTATATTTCCGACGAAGGCAGTTCCGCGCCAGTTACCATTAAATTTCAGCACAAAACCCGTGGTTGGATTGCCTGCAAATTGCGCTGCATAGCCGTTAATAATGCTTCAGGCCAGAAAACATTCCTCATAACAACCGACCCTGCAACCCTTGCCTCCGATGACCGGGTAGTCATTGAACTAACGCAGGCTTTATGTGAACAGCATTATTTAGCAGCTATCGTAGACGAAACTTCCAATCAGTACCTTTGGGCTAATCAAAATTATCTTAATCTTGTCGAACTGACCCAGCAGGAATTGCAAGATATATGCGAGCAGGGATCTCATGAATCACCGCGGCTCACCCTAAAAAACCAGTCATCAGCAATGACATTAAAAGATATCCTCAGCCAGACCCCGCTTATTAACCAACAGGACATTACCTGTACTGACCCGCAGGGCAATACGCGCTCACTCACTTACAATGCCATTTCCTGCAAATTCAGGTCTAGAACATTTATCATTGGCTACGCCCTCTCGAACAACCACCCAAGCAACGAAAGCGCAGCAGGTGCCCAGACCCATCGTAATGACATTTTAGAGAGACTGGTTAATGATATAGCCCATTCCTTCAACAACCTACTGAGCATTGTCAGCGGACATGCCGCCATACTGGAAGAAGTTGAAGGGTTAGAAGGCAATGCCTCGTTCGAAAGTATCCACCAGGCAGTCGCAGGCGGTGCCGCTTTAATCAAACAACTCAGTAGCCTTTCGGTGACAAAGACTTTTGAACCCAAAGTACTCAACCTTGGCTCCCACATTGAACAGATGCGGGCCATGATTGAACTCGCGGTGGGTAAATCAATACGTCTTTCAATTGTCAACGATGGCGGCGACTGGCAATGCTCAATTATCCCAGCAGAGTTCCAATTTGCGTTATTCAATTTGTGCATCAATGCCAAAGAAACTATGGCTACTGGAGGCACGCTAGACATTTCCATAACCCAGGTCACCCCTGCCTCTTCTGACATCCAGACCTACGGACTAATGGCCGCGGACTATACGAAAATTAGTATTCGTAGCGGCGGGTCAGGCTTATCAGAACTAACGTCAAGGCACATTTTTAAACCGTTCCATCCAGTGCTTGAATCCGCTCACTTGGACCTCGAAAAAAACCCGCCTAACGATTCGGTTTTGAGTTCAATCAACTCCGTATTCTTAGTTCCTGCTGACTCAGAATTCGAGTCGGGAATCAACATATACCTACTTCGCGACAACTTTCTTGGAGACGGATTAACCCAGGAAGAAGAAATCGTTGTTTTTGAAAGCAAAATTAAACGGGCCCTCCTGCTCGAGGACGACCAGGGAGTTAGAGAACTGGTATCGATGTTTCTACAAGGCCAGGGTTTTGATGTCACAGAGATAGCATCTGGCGAAGAACTAAATCTATTAGAAGATCTCAATTTTGACTTTATGGTATCTGACGTCATGCTACCTGGAAAAGAAATGGGGCCAGACGTGGTTAAAAAGGTCAGGAAAACCGTTACTAATTTACCGGTCTTGTTTATATCAGGCTATTCGCACGGGTCTCTTAGTGCTGAAGACCTGTCCAAACCTAATACTGACTTCTTAGCAAAACCTTTTTCAAAGCCCGAATTTGTTAGTAAAATTGACCAATTGCTGGCATCGCCCAAACTATAACGAGGCCTTTCAGAGAGCAAAAAAACCATGCCATGAATCCGGCCTGCAACTTTCGACTCCATTTAATAACCAGTGAATGCCCGAGTTCAATACTAACAACCAATACTTAGAACAAGTACTTAGAACAAGTACTTAGAACAAGAAAAGTGACCAGCAACCGTCCGGCCACGATATCAGTGTCTGGACTTAAAGGCCTCGCTATTGAAAGAAACGAGTTGTGAGGCAATAGTGGCAAAGAATACAAGGTGGGACTTTCCCGCATCTGCAAACTAACAAAGGTGAAAAAAATTAAAACAACAAAGATCCTATCTATTTGCTTCCTAATCGGGTTCTGCAGCCTTTATTTTAATAACCTTTTGGCCGAAGCCGGAAGCGGTGCAGTCAAGTTCGCCCAACTTGAACAAACCCTGCCAACTCCAACGGTCTATAGAACGGCATCCGGGGCACCCGGGCCGCTTTACTGGCAACAGCAAGCTGATTACAAAATAGAAGTTGTTCTCGACCAGGAACAAAGGTCAATTAAAGGCTCGCAGACCATCGTCTATACAAACAATTCTCCCCATACTCTGAAGTATCTATGGCTGCAGTTGGACCAGAATCGGTTTAAGAAAGATTCGCTCGAAAATCGATCCGTGACAGAGTCACAACCAGATCGCCTGAGCTTTGACAGACTGCGGAAATTACAATCGATGTCAGATCAACGCCACGGGTTTAACCTCAGCGCAGTTACCGATACAAAAAACAACCCGCTTAGCTACACTATCGTCGACACGATGATGCGCCTGGACCTACCCAAACCCCTAGCCACGGGAAAGCGTACCCGTTTTAAGATTGACTGGGAGTTCAACATAATCGAGGAAGCCGCCATAGGTGGGCGAGGCGGTTACGAGCATTTTGAACTTAACGACACCCAGATATTCTCTCTGGCTCAATGGTATCCAAGGCTTGCCGCCTATACAGATTATGCTAGTTGGCAGCATAAAGCCTTCCTAGGCAGAGGTGAATTTACTCTGGAATTTGGAAATTTCGACGTCAGTATTACCGTACCAGACAATCACGTTGTCTCCTCAACCGGCCGTCTGGCCAACCCCGAGGACGTCTTATCTGTCGTACAGAGAAAGCGCCTAACTGCTGTAGCGGCAGATAAGCCCAACTTCATCATAACGCCGGAAGAAGCCCAGGAAAATGAATCATCCAGTCCAACGGGCAGTAAAACATGGAGATTCAAAGCTGAGAACGTGAGGGATTTCGCCTGGTCATCCTCAACCAAGTTCATTTGGGATGCCATGCTTCATCTCCAACCCGGTGCGAAATTTGAACAGGTCCTGGCAATGTCGTTCTACCCTAACGAGGCTGAGCCAGTCTGGTCTCATTACTCTACACATGCAGTGATTCATACCATGGAAGTATATTCGAGGTTCTCCTTCGACTATCCATACCCGACGGCTCAGAGTGTCAATACCTGGGAGAGTGGGGGAATGGAATACCCCATGATCACTTTTAATGGCTATCGACCTGCTAAGCCAGATGACAAGATATCCGTTGACGGGTCAGAACTCGACGATGCAGACACCTCAAAGATTCTTGAGCAGGAAATTGGTGAAATAACTTATTCTCGAAGAACCAAATACGGGTTAATTGGCGTCATCATTCATGAAATCGGTCATATTTATTTCCCAATGGTGGTTAATTCCGACGAAAGGCAATGGACCTGGATGGACGAAGGATTAAACACCTTCCTTGAATACGTTGCCGAACTCGAATGGGAGGAAAACTTCCCCGCTTTCAATCGCAGCCAGACCAATGTACTGGATTACATCCCAGGTTACATGACCTCAACGCGACAGGTCCCGATCATGACGCAATCGGATTCTATTCTACAATTTGGGCCGAATGCTTACAGTAAACCCGCTGCGGCCTTAACCGTTTTAAGAGAAACCGTCATGGGCCGCGAGCTATTTGACTTTGCCTTCAAGGAATACGCCAATCGGTGGAAATTTAAGCGACCGACCCCTGCGGACTTTTTCCGAACTATGGAAGATGCCTCCGGTATCGATCTGGACTGGTTCTGGCGAGGCTGGTTCTATACAACCGAACATGTGGATCTCGGTATTAGTCAAATTCGTAGTTATCGCATCAGGACAGAAGATCCTCACAGGGATTTCGAACTGGATAGAATAAAAAAGGCCAGCGACGAACCGGCACCCATTAGCGAACAGCGAAATCGAGAACAGGGCATCACAATGCGTGCAGATCGCTATCCGGAATTGCGCGACTTTTATAATGAAAACGATGCCTTTACAGTCAGCAATAAAGACAGGAACCAATACCAAAGGTTTTTGGAAAAGCTGGAAGGCTGGCAGGGTCGAGCCTTTAAGAGAGTCCTTGAAGAAGACCCCTACTTGTACTTTATAGATTTCAAGAATAAAGGCGGGCTGGTTTCACCTATTCCTTTAACTATCTACTACGAGGACGGCAGCAAAAAACAAGAACTGCTACCGGCTGAAATCTGGAGGAAAGATGCCGATCAAGTCACTTTCCTGATGGTTGAAGATAAGCCAATTGAAGCGATCGAAATTGATGAGCGTCACCAGATTGCTGATGCTGACTTCGACAACAATCGCTATCCACCAGCAATCAAACCATCGCGATTAAGTGTTTATAAAAGGAAAAACAAAGATAAAAACCTGATGGCCGATATGTTGGTTAAATTGAAATCGAAAAGAAAAGATGGCGAAGACCAGTCCGAGTCTGTACCCCTTCGTAGCGAAAATAATTGACATCGGGGTTTAGTATGCTGCGTTCTCACCTTCTAAACATGCTAGGGATAATCCTGATATTAGGTTTCAGCACGATGCACGCGACTGCCCATAGACAACATCACATGTGGACCACCGTTGTCCAAGCTGAAACACAGGAAGCCCTTGAAATAAGTCATAGAATCCATGCTCAAGACGCCATAAAAATCCTTCGCAATATGGGTGTCATTAATCCTGAACTTACCTCGTTACAGGAACTTGCTCAACTGGCGCTGTACCTGGAATCAACCTTCATTATAACCAGCCCGGATGGCATACCAACGCAGCCTAAGCTGATTGGTTCTGAACTGGAAGGTAATTACGTTTTTGTCTATCAGGAATTAGCGAGTGGACACCATCCTGGTGAATATAGCTATCAATCTTCCGGCCTGATGGAAGTGCACAGCGATCAGATCAATTATGTCCAAATCTACCACGGCAACCGTGTCGAGACATTGGAATTCCAGGCAAAGCCAACCCCGGCAGTTTCCTAGCCGCTGATTACAGTAACATCACGGTTGCTGGCAAGTCTTCATTCGGGTTATCGTGCAAGCTGCAGTAGCGTCGTGAAACTATATGAACAAACCTAAAAAAGCCGTGGTTATTTTACTCGATAGTCTTAATAGACATATGTTGGGTTGCTATGGCGGGTCCGAGTTTAAGACACCTAATCTAGATCGACTCGCCGCCAAGTCGCAACGTTTCCAGAAACACTACACCGGTTCCCTGCCCTGCATGCCTGCAAGACACGACATTCTAGTCGGGGCCCTGGATTTCCTATGGAAGCCCTGGGGTTCAATCGAGTTATGGGAGCGACCACTGTCACATTATCTGCGGCGCGAAGGTATAGTTACCCGTTTAATCACGGATCATCCACACTTATTCGAAACCGGCGGCGAGAATTACCATACCGATTTTTTTACCTGGGACTATCTGAGAGGCCATGAAAGTGATCCCTGGCGCACGCGTAAGGATCCCTCCTGGGTAGGTACTCCAGCGCTACCAGCCGGATTCAAGTACAAATCAGGTGAAAATCCCTCTCCCTATGATCTATCGAGAACACACTTCAAAGAGGAGCTTGATTTCCCGGGCCCAAAAACTATGCGAGCAACCCGTGATTGGTTGAAAAATAACGCCAACAATCATGATAGCTTTCTACTATTCGTAGATGAATTCGACCCTCACGAACCATTTGATACACCCGCTCCATGGGCTAACCTTTATGATCCAGACTGGCACGACGATATGATAATCTGGCCTCCCTATGCTGTCGGAGCCCAGGAAAAGGGGCTTATCACAGGACGACAGGCCCAACATATCCGCGCAAATTATGGATCCAAGCTATCCATGATCGATCATTGGCTCGGCGAAGTATTGGATGTAATGGATGATCAGAACCTGTGGGAAGACACTCTTTTCATTGTCTGTACGGACCACGGGCATTATCTGGGCGAAAAAGATATTTTTGGCAAGCCAAAAGCAATGCAATACGAAACTCTCGGGCATACGCCACTGCTGATTCACTACCCTGGAATCACACCCGGAGAAGTACATGCGCTCACCACCAACGTCGACATTCATGCCACTCTTGCTGACTTTTTTGATATTCAGGTCGACCACAAAACACACGGTTGCTCGCTGCTACCATTGATTAAGGGAAGTAAATCTAGTGTCAGGGACTGGGCTATAGGGGGTATATTCGGGAACTGGGTGCAAATTCAGGACGGACGCTTCAAATATGCCCGCGCGCCAGTTGACTCGAATTTCCCGATATCCATGTGGTCAAACCGCTGGTCGACCATGCCAATCCCTGCTTTTCCTAACCTTCGCCTGCCCAATCCAGACCACCGAGCCTATCTTGATTACATGCCAGGATCTGAAATACCGGTTATGCGCCAGCCTTTTGCAGAAGGGGATTTGCTTCCCTATTGGTCTCTTGATGCTCCAATCAATGACCACCAACTCTACGATATTGATAATGATCCGGATGAAAACAACAACTTGTGTGGTCAGACCGAGGAAAGTCGCATGCTGGAAATGATCCACAGCGCATTGACCGACCTTGAGGCCCCAAAAGAACAGTTTGAACGCCTGGGGATTTGAAAATACTAACAGCTCACAACCTGACCCAGGCGATAAGACCCGTGTGAAAATATCTGTCCTGCAGCTAATAAAACGGATAAACGATGCTAAAACAGAGTGCGGCCAGTGCTGCCTCATTGCCATACAGCTGCCCCATCTGTAAAAGGCCCTGCTGCCTACAGCCTTAAATCAGTTGTAACCTTACTGGCAGGCCATTGGCATTCAACGCGAAAAATTCAACTCAAGACCTGGCGTCTCCCATTGGCAGGATACTAGCTGACCGGTAGTCGACAGGGTTATAAAAGCAGTACTCAGGTCCCTGCCACCAAAGCATATGTTCGTTGTTAACACATCTGGCATCGGCACCAGCCGAGCTCCAAGACCATCGTTGCTATGGACCGTAATCCCACCCGTGACAAGCGTTGCCACACAGATATTGCCAAGCGCATCAACGGCAAGAGAATCAAACATGTGATAGTCAGGGAGCTGAGCCATCATTTTCGGTCTCTGGGTCGCATCAATACGACCCGGGCCTGCCAGGCTGTAAGCCCAAAGCCTGCCGGTGGGCGTCTCAGCCACATATAGTGTTTGCTCATCTGGAGAAAGACCAATGCCGTTAGGTGCTTCCAGTGGAAAGATAACCTCCTCGATGGATAGGCCATCTACACTTGCATAATAGACGCCTGTTCGGTCTCGTTCGCGATCCCTTACCTTACCGTGATCTGTGAACCAAAAACCGCCTTGACGATCAAATACCAGATCATTAGGCCCCTTCAACGGTAACCCTGCACAACTGTCATAGACAACCTCAACCTCACCACTATTGAGGTTAACCCTTTCTATTCGTCCACCCCGGTAATTATCGGCTTGTTGGCCTGGGAAAACGAGGCCACTGCTACTGGTATGCCAGTTGAAGCCCCCATTATTGCAGATGTAACAATGCCCATCTGGGCCGATAGCGGCTCCATTCGGCCCACCGCCAAGATCCGCTACGATATCAACCTGTCCATTCGGACTGACTCGAGATAATGTTCCCCGCTTAATCTCAACCACCAGAACAGAGCCATCCATAAGCGCAACTGGCCCTTCCGGGAACTGAAGTTGGTCCGATAGGACTTTGATCTCTGACAAGGCATGCCTCCTAAAACCGCTATTGTTTCCATGTGCTTCCGAATTTTATTCTGGAAAGACGATTTACATTACAACCAGACCGAGCAGCAAGGCCACTAATCCAGAATCGGTTCCCCGCCCTGGTCAATAATCATTTCAACCACTTCAGCAAGCATCTGCTCAAGACGCTGTTCGTCCACGCCTCTCATGACCAGATTAGTTCCATAGCCTTCTTTTCTGTAAAAAGGATAAGAGCCTAAATCAACATCGCTGTAGCGATTTTGGATCGCAGTGAGTGGTGCAGCTACCTGGCTCTCTCCCAAAAAGGCCCCAACACTTCTGGACCTGACTGGTCGTCCTCCAGGTAATCTATCACCATCCAGGGAGCTTGCCATCGCCTGCATCACCGCAGGAACACCAGCCATGACAAAAACATTACCTATCTGGAAACCGGGTGGCCCGCCTGTTGGATTTTCAATTAACACACCTCCCACAGGGATCCTGGCCATACGCAGCCGAGCCTCCATTATCTCTTCCGAAGCAGGTCTTTGCCTGATCAAAGCTTCTACTTCGGGATGCAGGTATAGCTCCGTTGCAAATGCTTTGGCAATACTGTCTGCCGTTATATCATCGTGTGTGGGGCCGATTCCGCCAGTGGTAAAAACATAGTCGAATTCCTGACGACATTCATTGACTGTGGCAATTATCTTTTCTTCACTATCCGGTACCACCCTGGCTTCGCTCATGCTAATACCCAATTCATTTAACACCTTCGCCAGATGCGCCAGATTGGTATCCTGTGTCCTGCCAGATAATATTTCATTACCGATAATGATCAAGCAGGCTGTCACTGTTTTCGTTGAATCCATAATTACCCTCTATTGCTCCCTTAAAACACACTCGATTTAGGCCTATCCCCGCAAGCCCGGATGCTAAACCTGCCGGCTTCCTCAAGCCGTCGTTACGGCCATTTTTCTGAGGCAACCCGGTATCCTGAAAAACAAAAAAATGCCTGCGCAAATGTCCTCTAATTGACTTTCAAGGATACTCAAATCCACGCCGTCATCGAGTCCACCTCTGGCTATCTCAGAGCAACTTGTCAACCTGCTAACGCCGGAATCCTGACTAAATTGCAGCGTCGATTGTTCCTGCATAATATCCAATTGTCCACTGCCTTGAAAATAAAATTAATGCCTATGCCGCAAACGAAATACTACCGACTGGTATCTCACCGTATTAGAAAGCAAAAATTCAACGTGCCGTTACCCGGCCTTAAGCTAGTCCGTTTTGACCTTTACCTATTCGATAAACAGTCCAGCCATCGGCTTCGGGTCGCTATCTAAACTATTCCACCTGTGATCGATACAAAAGCACTGTGACCCGTTATTCAATAATACCTTTAACCCTATCCCGCAGCCTGAAACAAATATCAGGCTAATAAAGCACCTACCTATGACAGTCATGCCCCCATCCATGTCAAGGAATAGAGCATTACCGTGGGCTGGTTGCAGGCCAATTTCATCCTTTTGATTCAATGCCGAAAACCGTAATCTGCACCTTAATAAGAGTCGCTTGCTATGACTTTTCTCACCCCCATGGGAACAAATGGTTTATGCTTGTGCCGTCATCTAAACAGGTTACGACCGCAAAGCCATTCCACTAATATCAGTTTAAATCAGTATGAAATCAGCAGCAGCAGAACTAGACCATATCCTCATAAGAGGAGCTCGAGAACATAACCTAAAAAACATAGAAATCAAGATCCCAAAACGAAAACTGGTTGTCTTAACCGGCGTTTCCGGGTCCGGGAAATCATCTCTGGCTTTCGATACCTTGTACGCTGAAGGCCAAAGAAGGTATGTAGAGTCGCTTTCCGCCTATGCCAGACAATTTCTCGGTCAGATGGAAAAGCCCAAGTACGACACCATCAGAGGTCTTTCTCCTACCATTTCCATCGAACAGAAAACCACCAGTCGAAACCCTCGCTCAACCGTCGGTACCATTACCGAAATATCTGACTACCTGCGCGTGTTCTATGCACGCCTGGGCAAGCAATTCTGTCATCAGTGCCATCAACCCGTCAGTGGACAAACCGCTGAGAAAATAGTCCACACACTAATGTCTGAGGCTGAAAACAGCCGCCTGTTTTTACTGCATCCCTTGCTGGTAAACAGAAAAGGCGAACACCGGGATATCATAGAAGAAGCCAAGGCACAGGGCTTTGTCAGGCTGCGAGTAAATGGTGAGATGATTCGCAGTGAAGATATAACCGTACTGGACAAGAAAAAGAAACACACCGTAGAAGCTGTCGTCGATCGAATTATTATCAAACCAGGCGTAGAAGAAAGGCTGACAGAATCAGTTGAACAAGCACTGCAATTGGGCAAAGGCGTGCTCATAGCCCATGTAAACCAGCAGGATCGCGTTTATTCAGAGCATCTGGCCTGCGACAAATGTCGAATCTCATTCCCGAGCCTGTCTCCTCAGTCGTTTTCCTTCAATAGTCCTCAGGGTATGTGCTTAAAATGCAATGGCCTGGGCACTCAGGTTGCTTTTGACAAAAATCTGATCATCCCCGATAACAGCCTGTCAATACGAGAAGGGGCTTTGAAGCCGGTTGGCAGAGTTGATGAGAGCAGTCGTTCCATGACTGCGAACTACCATCGCCAGATGTTTTCCCATTTACAAATATCTCTGGACAAGCCCTGGAATAAATTCACCAGTAGTCAACAGAAAACCATTCTCTACGGCACTGGAGAGACCCGCTACAAAATTAACTGGGGATCACATGGCACCTCGCAATCGAGATATGAGGGGCTCCTCAATCGTCTGATGAGACGGTTCAGGAACACAAAGTCCGAAGGGATGAAAAGATGGTATTCCCAGTTTCTGGCAAACACGCCATGTGATGCCTGCCTTGGAGAACGCCTGCGTCCTGAAAGCGCGACGGTCCAGATATCGGGGAAAACTATCGTCGATGTCTCCGCTATGACCATCGATGATGCCTATGACTTTTTTAGTACTTTAAAACTATCAGGCGCTGATGCTGAGATTGCCCGCGAACTAGTCAAGGAAATCAACAGTCGGCTGGGCTTCCTCAATTCAGTCGGTTTGTCCTATCTTTCTCTTAACCGGCTCGGACCTTCACTCTCTGGAGGAGAATCACAACGAATCAGACTTGCCAGCCAAGTGGGTTCAGAACTCTCTGGGGTCATTTACATTCTCGATGAACCCAGTATCGGACTGCATCAGCGCGATAACCTGCGCCTGCTGAATACTCTCATGAAAATGCGCGATATCGGTAATACCGTCATCGTAGTAGAGCATGATGAAGAGACCATCAGGTCCGCAGATTATGTCGTTGATTTTGGGCCTGGCGCCGGCGTTAACGGTGGCTTCGTCGTCCATGCCGGAACTCCCCATAGCATGCTGAAAAACAAAAAGTCTTTAACAGGCAACTACCTCTCTGGAAGAACCCAGATTCCTCAAAGAGAAAAGTATCGACGTAAAAGCGGCACAGTTTCTGTCATGGGTGCATCTGAAAACAACCTTAAAAACATCAACGTGAATTTCCCCCTGGGTGTTCTAACCGCTGTAACCGGTGTCTCAGGCGCTGGCAAATCAACCCTTGTAAATGACATCCTGTATCCTGCTTTAGCTCGACATTTTCATCCCCACAACCAAAAAGTGGGCAGCCACAAGCGTATAACAGGCCTCGACCAACTCGATAAAGTTGTAGCCATCGATCAAAAACCAATCGGTAGAACTCCCCGAAGCAATCCAGTCACCTACATTAAAGTATTTGACGAAATCCGTAAGTTCTTCTCGTTACTACCGGGATCTAGAATGCGAGGTTATCAACCTGGCAGGTTTTCCTTCAATGTGAAAGGCGGTAGATGCGAAGCCTGCCGGGGTGATGGTGTCAGAAAAATCGAAATGCATTTCCTCTCAGACGTTTACGTTAAATGCGAATCCTGTCAGGGCAGCCGATTCAATGAGGCCACGCTGGAAGTAAAATACCAGGGGAAGTCCATCGCTGATGTTCTGCAAATGACCGTCGTGGAAGCCGTGCGACATTTCTCAGAGCACACCAAAATTGTTGCTTCATTGCAATTATTGGTCGATGTCGGTCTTGACTACCTGCATCTAGGTCAACCTTCTTCAACCTTGTCTGGAGGAGAAGCTCAGCGGATCAAACTGGCGCGCGAGCTATCAAAAATCGCGACCGGTAAAACTTTTTATATTCTCGACGAGCCTACCACAGGCTTACACTTTGACGATGTTAGAAAACTGCTGGTGGTACTCAACCGATTAGTTGATGCTGGTAATTCGGTGACCGTCATAGAACACAACCTGGACGTGATTAAAACAGCCGACTGGATCATCGATCTTGGACCGGATGGTGGCCCCCTGGGTGGTAAATTAATTGCTCAGGGTACGCCTGCGCGTATTGCTAAAAATGGCAAAGGTGATACTGCCTCCTTCCTCAACGGACTCCTCGACTAATAATTAATCCTTGAGCCTGACTAATAAATTAGCCTTTGCTCCGGACTAATTCATTGACCTTGGACTCAACTCATTTGTTGGCCTTGGGCCTGGTAATATACCAGCCGTTGCTCCCGACTAATTTATTGACCTTGGACTCAACTCATTTGTTGGCCTTGGGCTTGGTAATATACCAGCCGTTGCTCCCGACTAATTTATTGACCTTGGACTCAACTCATTTGTTGGCCTTGGGCCTGGTAATATACCAGCCGTTGCTCCCGACTAATTTATTGACC
>Ga0206679_10000074_pt1 | contig 68729 bp, 77 predicted proteins | sample M110012015metaG_FD_155464 | JGI IMG/M metagenome (GOLD analysis project Ga0206679, IMG submission 155464) | Ammonia-oxidizing marine archaeal communities from Monterey Bay, California, United States - M1 100m 12015 | ecosystem: Environmental > Aquatic > Marine > Intertidal zone | place: USA...
CCAGAAGCAGAAGAAACAACAGAAGCAGTAGCTCCAGAAGCAGAAGAAACAACAGAAGCAGTAGCTCCAGAAGCAGAAGAAACAACAGAAGCAGTAGCTCCAGAAGTAGAAGAAACAACAGAAGCAGTAGCTCCAGAAGTAGAAGAAACAACAGAAGAAAAGACAGATAAATAGCTATGAAGACTCAACTTATTAATCAAGATAAATCAGAGAGTAAGGATTTTAACCTTAATGAGGCTATTTTTGGATCATCAATCAATGAAGCACTAGTGCATGAGGTTGTCACTTCTTATTTATCCAATTCTAGACTGGCAACAAGAGGGCATAAAAATAGATCAGCAGCAAGTGGTGGCGGAGCAAAACCATGGAGGCAAAAAGGCACAGGTAGAGCAAGAGCAGGAACTAATAGAAGTCCTATATGGGTAGGAGGTGGTAAAGCACATACTGCAAATAATAGGTCTTTTACAAAAAAAATAAATAAGAAAGTATTACAGAAAGCAATAAAATCTATCTTTTCTTCTCTTAAAAAAGATAAAAGAATTATTTTTATAGATACTCTAGTTGTTAAAGATCCAAAAACAAAAGAGATGTCAGCTATTCTAAATAAACTAGAAGTAAAGAATGCATTAATTATTCTTAAAGAATATGAAAGAAATATTGATTTAGCTTCAAGAAATATACCCCATATTGAGGTAATAACCTCTAGTCAAATAAACCCTATTAGCTTATTAAATCATGATTACGTAATTATTGATTCTAATGCTTTAAAAGAAATAGAGAATATATATAAATGAGCCAAGTAATTAGACATGACCAAATTAGGACAGTTATTATTGCTCCACATGTATCTGAAAAGACAACAGATCTAAGTCAAAAGCATGGACAAATAGCCTTTAAAGTTAGGCCTGATTCTAATAAAAAACAAATAAAAAAAGCAGTTGAGCAAATGTTTAGCGTTAAGGTTGCATCTGTAAAAACTATATCAGTTAAGGGAAAGAAAAAGAAAAGAGGTTTGAAAGTTGGAACAACTAAGGATTGGAAGAAAGCTTATATAACTTTAGCTGAAGGGCAAAATATAGATTTCATGAACAGTGAAGTTTAATACGAATAAATTATGGCAATAATAAAAACAAAACCTACATCACCAGGAAGAAGATTTGTTCAAACAGTCAAATCAGATCAACTTCATAGTGGCAAGCCACACAAGCCATTAGTTAAAGGGCTTAGGAAAACTGGTGGAAGAAATACTCATGGGAGGATTACAACCAGACATATAGGTGGTGGCCATAAGAAGTTATATAGAATGATTGATTTTAAGAGAAATAAGGATGATATAGATGGATTAGTTGAAAGAATTGAATATGACCCAAATAGATCAGCTCATATTGCTTTAATCTTATATAAAGATGGAGAAAGAAGATACATTATTGCTCCTAAAAAATTAGCACAAGGAGATACTATTATCTCTGGAGAGAATGCACCACTAAAAAATGGAAATACATTACCATTATCAAAAATTCCTGTTGGTACTGTTGTTCATTGTATAGAAATGAAACCTGGGAAAGGGGCGCAACTAGCCCGGTCTGCTGGAACAAGTGTACAAGTGCTTGCTAGAGAGGGCAATTATGCAACTCTTAGATTAAAATCTGGGGAAGTAAGAAAAGTTCTAACTGCTTGTAGAGCAACTATTGGTGAGGTTAGCCATTCTGAGCATAATTTAAGAAAATTAGGAAAAGCAGGTGCAAGTAGATGGAGAGGTATCAGACCATCAGTAAGAGGCGTAGCTATGAACCCAATAGATCATCCACATGGTGGAGGTGAAGGTAAAACATCTGGAGGTAGAGATCCAGTGTCTCCATGGGGTATGCCAACTAAAGGTTATAAAACTAGAGCGAAAAATAAGCCAACAGATAAGTTTATTGTAAGAAGAAGAAAAAGATAAAGATAAAGAGAGTAAAGATGCCAAGATCAATTAAAAAAGGACCATTTGTAGACCTGCATTTACAACAAAAAGTAGATAAAGCAGTCTCTGCTGGTGGAAGAGCAAGAATCAAAACATGGTCAAGAAGATCTATGGTTACACCAGAAATGGTTGGTATGACAATATCTATTCATAATGGTAGAGAGCATATTCCAGTCCTTATTTCTGAGAATATGGTTGGACATAAATTGGGCGAGTTTGCACCAACTAGATTATTTAGGGGTCATTCAGGTGATAGGAAAACAAAATCATTATAAGCTATGAAAGTTTCATCAACATTAAAGTATGCAAGAATTTCTCCACAGAAAGCTCGGATGATAGTCGATATTATCAGGGGAAATAAAGTTATGTATGCAGCTAAAACTATAAAGTTTATGCCTCAGAAAGCTGCAGGTATTATTAGAAAAATTTTAGACTCAGCTATAGCAAATGCAGAAAATAATAATGGAGCAGATATCGATGATTTAAAGGTTTCTCAAGCATACGTAAATGAAGCACCTACTTTTAAGAGGTTTAGAGCAAGAGCAAGAGGAAGAGGAACTAGAATTTTGAAAAGAAATAGTCATATCACAATAGAACTTTCAGACGAGTAATAAATATGGGACAAAAAGTACATCCAGTAGGAATAAGATTAGGTATCAGTAAATACTGGTCATCTAAATGGTATTCTAATTCGACTCAATTTCCAAAAAATGTAAATGAAGATTTCATTATAAGAAAAGAATTAAATGCCAAATTAAAAGACGCTGCAATTAGCAGGATTGAAATTGAAAGAAGCTCTGAAAATGTAACAATAAAAATATTTTCTGCTAGACCAGGAATCGTTATAGGAAAGAAAGGTGAGGGAATAGAAACTTTAAGAAAAGATTTAGCTAAGCTTCTTAATACTACTATAAATAATGTTTTGTTAAATATTAATGAAATAAAAAAACCAGAACTTGATGCAAAACTAGTTGCTGCATCTATAACTCAACAATTAGAAAGAAGAGTGATGTATAGAAGGGCTATGAAAAGAGCTGTGACAAACACAATGAGACTTGGGGCAGAAGGGATTAAAGTAAAAATATCTGGAAGATTGAATGGAGCAGAAATTGCAAGAACAGAATGGTATCAAGAGGGCAGAGTACCACTTCATACATTAAAAGCAGATATTGATTATGGTTTAGCTGAAGCATTAACAACATATGGAATTATTGGTGTTAAAGTATGGATCTTTAGGGAAGAAGAGAGCAATAAAAGGTAGTTTAAAATAAATGTTACAACCAAGAAGAACAAAATATAGAAAACAAATGAAAGGCAAGAATAGAGGTCTAGCTTCTAGAGGTAGTAATGTCACATTTGGAGAATTTGGTTTGAAAGCAACTGGCAGAGGTAGAATTACTGCTAGGCAAATAGAAGCTGCCAGAAGAGCAATGACTAGACATATTAAACGGGGTGGAAAAATTTGGATTAGGATGTTCCCTGATAAACCTATAACAAAAAAACCACTAGAAGTTAGGCAAGGAAAAGGAAAAGGTAATGTTGAGTATTGGGTAGCACAAATACAACCAGGAAAAATTTTATATGAGATGAGTGGTGTAGAGGAAACTCTTGCTAAGGAAGCATTTGAATTAGCAGCAGCCAAGCTTCCAATAAAGACGAAATTTGTTAGTAGGCAGATAATATGATTGATATCAAAGAAATAAGATTAAAGAAGTTTGATGATATTCAGAAAATGTTAAATGATCTTTTAGATGAGCAGTTCAAGCTAAAACTTCAGGCTGCATCTGGTCAATTAGCTCAATCCAGTGAGAAAAAAAGGGTAAAAAAAGATATAGCAAGAATTAAAACAGTTTTAAATGAGATGAAAGAAAATGGTTGAGCAAAATAATAAAGAAGTAAAAAGAACGATTACTGGAAAAGTAGTTAGCGATTCTATGGATAAAACGATAACGGTTGCCATTGAGAGGAAATTAAAGCATCCACTTTATAATAAGTATATTTTTAAAACCTCAAAAATAATGGCTCACGATGAAAATGGTGATTCTAAAGTTGGTGATATTGTTGCCATAGAAGAAACAAAACCAATTTCAAAAAATAAGTCTTGGACCTTGAATAAAATAATCAAAGAATCACAACAAGAGAATTAATTATGATTCAGACTGAAACAGTATTAAGTATTGCAGATAACAGCGGGGCTAGAAAAGTTCTTTGCATTAAAGTGCTTGGCGGCTCTAAAAAAAGATATGCAAGAATTGGCGATATAATTAAAGTAACAGTTAAAGATGCTATACCTAGAGGAAAGGTAAAAAAAGGCCAAGTATATGATGCTTTAGTTGTTAGAACTAAACATGGTGTGAGAAGATCCGACGGTTCTTTGATTAGATTTGACGGTAATGCCGCTGTATTAATTGACAATAAAAGAGAACCAATAGGTACTAGAGTTTTTGGTCCTGTAACAAGAGAACTAAGAGCAAGAAATTATTTAAAAATAATTTCATTAGCACCTGAAGTAATTTAAGGAGTCTAGATTGAAGAAGATAAAAAAAGGCGATGATGTGATTATCTTGACTGGTAAAAATAAAGGCCAGACAGGTCAGGTATTAAGTGTTTTATCAAACTCAAAGGTTCTAGTTGAAAATATAAATATTGTTAAGAAGCATCAAAAAGGGAATCCAAATACTGGTCAAGAAGGTGGAATTATAGAAAAAGAAATGCCAGTACATATTTCCAATGTTATGTTGCTCAATCCCATAACAAATAAGGGGGATAAAGTAGGTATAAGAACACTAGAAGATGGCAAGAAAGTAAGATTCTTCAAGTCAAACAATGAAGTTGTAGATATATAAAATTATGTCAAGATTAAAAGAAAAATATTTAAAAGAAATATTGCCAAATCTCCAAAAAGAATTGGGGCTTACAAATTCTATGCAAGTTCCTAGGATTAAAAAAATTACATTAAATATGGGAGTTGGTGAAGTATTACAGGATAAAAAAGCTATAGAAAAAGCACAGTCAGATTTAGAGAAGTTATCCGGCCAAAAACCACTGATTACAAAAGCAAAAAAATCAGTCGCATCATTTAAAATTAGAGATGGAATGCCTATTGGTGTAAAAGTCACACTCAGAAAAAATAGAATGTATGAATTCTTAGATAGACTAATTAATATTGCTCTACCAAGGGTTAGAGATTTCAGAGGTTTAAATATGAAGTCATTTGATGGAACTGGTAATTATTCATTAGGTATCAAAGAGCAAATTATATTTCCGGAAATTGATTATGATAATGTGGATAAAATAAGAGGATTAGACATCACAATAACTACTTCAGCTCAAAATAATGAAGAAGCTTTAGCACTACTGAATGCCTTTAATTTCCCAATTAGACAAAGAGTAATTCAAGAAGAAACAACAGAAGCAGTAGCTCCAGAAGCAGAAGAAACAACAGAAGCAGTAGCTCCAGAAGCAGATAATAAGGAAGAAAAATAAAATGACTAGAAAAGCTTTAGTTCAAAGAGAAATAAAAAGAGCAAAAACTGTAAAACGTTTTGCTTCTAAAAGAGAAGAATTAAGAAAAATACTTCAAGATCCAAATGCAAGTTTTGAAGAAAAAAGTGAAGCTAGAGTTAAATTTCAGAAACTTCCAAGGAATGCGAGTCCATCTAGATTGAGAAATCGATGTTCAGTGACAGGAAGACCTAAAGGGTTTTATAGAAAATTTGGATTAGGTAGAAATAAACTTAGAGAACAGGCAATGGAAGGAAATATACCAGGTCTTCATAAGGCAAGCTGGTAAATATTGAGAGAAGAAAATGAGTATGACAGACCCAATAGCAGATATGCTTACTAGAATTAGGAATGCACATAAAATAAATGCATTATCTGTTTCTATACCAGCATCAAAAGTAAAAGAAAATATAGCAAGTGTTCTTTTAGAGGAAGGCTATATTAAATCTTATAAAGCTGAAGAATTAGATAATAATAAAAAAGCTTTAATAATAGACCTTAAGTATTTTGAGGGAAAACCTGTTATTGAGGTTATAGATAGAGTTAGTAGACCTGGACTAAGAATATATAAAGATAATAGTCAAATACCTAGAGTTATGGGTGGCTTAGGAATAGCAGTTATTTCAACTTCTAAAGGAATCATGAGTGATAGAAAAGCTAGAAAAGAAGGCCATGGTGGCGAAGTATTATGTGTAGTTGCTTAATAAATTTATAGAAAAATATGTCAAGAATAGCTAAACAACCTGTTAATTATCCTGATTCAGTAGAAGTTTCAGTGAAAGACGATAATGTGCTTTTTATTAAAGGTGCTAATGGCGATATGGAGTTGAATCTTATTTCTGAAGTTAATGTAGATTTTGATAAGGAATCTTTAACAGTAAAGCCAACATCAAGTTCGAAGTTTGCAAGGTCGGCTGCAGGTACTTTTAGAAGTTTAATTAACAATATGGTTATAGGTGTGACAGAAGGATTTACAAAAGAATTAGAATTAGTTGGTGTTGGATACAGAGCAAAAATGGAAGGCAATAAGTTAAATTTAACTTTAGGCTTTTCTCATCCTGTTTCTTACCAAATTCCAGAAGGAATTGCAGTGACTACGCCAACGCAAACAGAAATAGTAATTAAAGGTGTAGATAAGCAAAAGGTAGGCCAAGTTGCAGCTGAACTAAGGTCAATAAGGCCTCCAGAACCATATAAAGGAAAAGGCGTGAGATATAAAGATGAACAAATTACTCTTAAAGAAACTAAGAAACAAGTATAACTATTAGGAAAGATTGTGATTTCAAAATTAGACAGAAGAAAAAGAAGATTAAAAAAGACTAGAGCTAAGATTAAGCAGTTGAAAGTAAATAGGTTGAGTGTATACAGATCCTCTAACCATATATATGCACAAATCACTTCACCATCAGATAATGCGGTTATTGTTTCTTCTTCAACTCTAGAAGCAGATGTGAAAACCTCACTTAAAAATAGCTCAACAGGAAATATTGATGCAGCAAAAGCTGTTGGTGAGTCAATAGCGAAGAAAGCTAAGAAAGCAAAAGTCGAAGTTGTTGCTTTTGATAGGTCAGGATATTTATATCATGGAAGAATTAAAGCTCTTGCTGAATCAGCTAGAGAAAATGGACTCCAATTCTAAAGGTAATTTATATGAATGCGGATAGACAATCAGATGATTTAATAGAAAAATTAGTTGCAGTTAATAGGGTGGCTAAAGTAGTTAAAGGCGGTAGGCAATTTGGTTTTGCTGCTATAACAGTAGTTGGCAATGGTAATGGGAAAATAGGTATGGGTTATGGTAAAGCAAAAGAGGTTCCTTTAGCTATTCAAAAAGCAATGCAAGCTGCTAGGAAAGATCTTCACTCTGTTGCTCTAAATAAAGAAACTATTTTTTATGCAGTTAATGGTAATCATGGAGCATCTAAAGTTTATATACAGCCTGCAGCAGATGGAACGGGTATTATTGCCGGCGGTGCTATGAGAGCTGTATTTGAAGCTGTTGGAGTTAGGAATATTTTAGCAAAAAGTTATGGTTCAAGAAATCCAATTAACTTAGTTAGAGCTACAATTAATGCACTTGATAGCATTAGATCACCAAGAAGAGTTGCCAAAAGAAGAGGGATTGAAGTATCAAAAATATACAGTTAATTCTATGAATAAAAAAGTAAAAAAATTAAGAGTTAAATTAGTTAAAAGTCGCTTTGGTAGGATTAAAAAGCACAAAGCCTCTATTGCAGGAATTGGACTAAGAAAAATCAATCAAGTTGTTGAAATTGAAGCAACTCCTGAGAATTTAGGAATGGTTAATAAGATTAATTATCTAGTGGAAGTTGAGGAGATCTAATAATGAGACTCAATACAATAAAACCTAATAAAGGAAGCAGGCCTGTTAAACAAAGAAAGGGTAAAGGCCATGCATCAGGTTTAGGAAAAACATCTGGAAAAGGTCATAAAGGGCAAAAAGCAAGATCTGGTGGTTATCATAAGGTAGGATTTGAGGGCGGCCAAATGCCTCTGCAAAGAAGAGTGCCAAAAAGAGGATTTAGATCCAGAACAAAAAATTATACTCATGAAATAAACCTGAGCCATCTTTCATCTTTAGAAGTTGAGCTTATTGATATTGAAGCTCTTAAGAATGCGAATATTGTTCCGAGATTTATTCAAAATATAAAAGTTATTGCAACAGGTGATATTAAAAAACCAGTAATAATACAAGGGTTTTCATACTCTGCAAATGCTAGAAAAGCTATTGAAGAAGCTGGTGGAGAAATAAGAGATTAGTAATGGCAGCTAATTCAAATTCTATGCTTGGAGAGATGACACGATTTGTTGAGTTGCGTCAAAGACTTTTATTCTTAATTGGTGCACTAATTGTATATAGGGTTGGTACGTATATACCAGTACCAGGAATAGATCCAAATGCATTACAGAACTTCTTTCAAGAACAATCTGGCACTATTCTCAGTATGTTTAATATGTTTTCTGGAGGCGCCCTTGAGAGACTTAGTATTTTTGCTTTAGGGATATTCCCATATATTTCATGCTCTATTGTTATGCAAATGGCTAGTGTCACAGTACCAACACTAAAAGAATTAAAAAAAGAAGGTGAATCAGGTAGGAGAAGAATTACACAATATACTAGGTATGGAACAGTATTCTTAGCTTCCTTCCAATCTATAGGCGCTTCGATTGCCCTACAAAACCAAGGCGTAGTAGTTAACCCTGGTTTTAATTTCTTATTTACGGCATGTGTTACTTTGGTTACTGGAACAATGTTTTTAATGTGGTTGGGCGAACAAATTACTGAAAGAGGTATTGGAAATGGGATCTCTATGATCATTTTAGCAAGTATTATTTCAGGACTTCCTTCAGCTATAGGTGGCACTTTAGAGCTAGCAAATACTGGAGAAATTTCATCAGCATTGGTTTTGGTCCTACTAATTCTTATTTTAGCGGTTACAAGTTTTGTTGTTTATATAGAAAGAGGCCAAAGAAGAATACCCGTTAATTACGCAAAACGTCAACAGGGAAGGAAGCTTTTGCAAAGTCAATCAACTCATTTACCTTTTAAGATCAATATGGCAGGCGTTATCCCTCCTATCTTTGCTTCTAGTATTATTCTTTTTCCAGCTACTATTGCTAGTTGGTTTGGTACCTCAGAAGGTTTTGATTGGTTGCAAGATATTGCAGCTCAATTGTCTCCAGGACAGCCGGTTTATATACTCCTGTACGCATCATTAATAATGTTCTTTTGCTTTTTTTATACTGCTTTAGTATTTGATTCCAAAGATACTGCAGAAAATTTACAAAAATCAGGTGCGTTTATGCCTGGCATTAGACCGGGCCACCAAACAGCTCAATATATAGATAAAGTGCTAACAAGGTTAACATTTTGGGGAGGATTGTATATCATGCTCGTCTGTTTAATACCAGAATTTATGATTCTACAATTTAATGTACCATTTTATTTTGGAGGAACATCACTACTAATTATTGTAGTAGTTACAATGGATTTTATGGCACAGATGCAGGCATTAATGATGTCTAAGCAATATGAAGGACTTCTTAAGAAAGCCAATCTAAAAGGATATGGCAAAAGTGGTTGAATGAGATAGAGATTAATAAAGTTTATGAAAGTAAGAGCGTCAGTAAAAAAGATATGTCGAAACTGCAAAGTTATTCGAAGAAAAGGTGTTGTTCGAGTTATTTGTAAAGACCCTAGACATAAACAGAGGCAAGGATAAATTATGGCTAGAATTGCAGGAGTAAATATACCAGATAATAAGCATGTCAGAGTGTCTCTTACATATATTTATGGTATTGGTAATACATTATCTATTAATCTTTGTGACAGTGTAGGAATATCAGGCGATACAAAGGTAAGTGAGCTCTCTGAGCAAGAGTTAGAAAGCCTTAGAACAGAAATTTCTAATTTAATAGTTGAAGGTGACCTAAGAAGAGAAACATCAACTAATATTAAAAGACTTATGGATCTTGGGTGTTATAGAGGTATAAGACATAGAAAAGGGCTACCCGTAAGAGGTCAAAAAAGTAAAACGAATGCTAGAACAAGAAAAGGTCCTAAGAAACCTATGAGAGCATAAATACAGGATAAGTTATGGTTGCAGCAAAAAAGAAAAAAACAAAAAAATCTATTATTGAGGGAGTGGCTCATATTCATGCTACTTTTAATAATACAATTATTACGATTACAGATAGAGCTGGAAATACAATATCTTGGGCAACTGCAGGTGGTTCAGGGTTTAGAGGTTCAAGAAAGAGTACACCTTTTGCTGCTCAGGTAGCAGCTGAAAAAGCAGGAGCAAAAGCACAAGAATTTGGATTAAAGAATGTAGATGTGAAAGTAAAAGGACCAGGGCCAGGGAGAGATTCAGCATTGAGAGCTCTAAATGGATTGGGTCTTAAAATAACGAGTATAGAGGATGTAACACCACTTCCACATAATGGGTGTAGACCTCCCAAGCAAAGAAGAGTTTAAGGAAAATAAAATGGCAAGATATTTAGGACCTAAATGTAAACTATCAAGAAGAGAAGGAACAGATCTTTTTCTCAAGAGTGGTATTAAACCACTTGAGAATAAATGTAAACTAAATACTATTCCTGGTTCAAAGGTTGGCTCAAGAAGGGAGAGACTCTCTGATTATGGTATTCAATTAAGAGAGAAGCAGAAATTACGAAGAATGTATGGCGTTTTAGAAAAGCAATTTAGAAATTACTTTAAAAAAGCTTCAAAAATAAAAGGATCTACAGGTGAGAACTTATTAACACTTCTTGAGTGCCGTCTAGATAATATGGTCTATAGAATGGGTTTTGCAGTAACAAGAGCTGAAGCAAGGCAATTGGTTAGCCATAAATCAATTTCAGTCAATGGTATATTGGTAAATATTCCTTCCTATCAGGTTTCAGCAGATGATGAGATTTCAATTAGTGAAAAAGCAAAGGACCAACTTAGAGTCAAGAATGCAATGAATATAGCTTCACAACTAGGTATCAGTGAATGGTTATCTGTTGATGAAAAGAAATTTATAGGAAAAGTAAAATCAATACCGGAAAGAGAAGATATTCTTCCAGATATAAATGAAAATCTTGTAGTTGAGTTTTACTCTAAATAAATAAGAGGGAGTATAGAGAATGAATGAAGAAGTAAAAGTAGTAGAAGAAGAAGTTATCGAGAAAGAGGAGATCGTTCTAGATTTACTCAATCCTTTGGTTATTAAGCTAGAGTCTCAAAATGATCTTCACTCAAAAGTATCAATAGAGCCATTTGAAAGAGGTTTTGGTTATACACTAGGCAATGCTATGAGAAGAGTTTTGTTATCAAGCTTACCAGGCTATGCAATAACAGAAGTTCAAATAGATGGAGTATTACATGAGTATACAACTATTGAAGGCGTCCAAGAAGATGTAGTAGAAATACTATTAAATTTAAAAAATGTAGCGATCAATCTTAATGGAAGAGATTCTGCTGATTTTGTAATTAGCAAGAAAGGTCCAGGCGAAGTAACAGCTGCAGATATACAGGTTGATACAGATACTGAAATTATAAATCCAGAACATCATATAGCAACTATCAGTTCTAAAAAAGAACTAAAAATGCAGTTAAAAATTGAAAAAGGTACTGGTTATAGGCCTGTTGCTAGGCAAACAAAAGAAAGTGATTTAACTATTGGTTTGCTTAAGCTAGATGCATCTTTTAGTCCAATTAAAACTGTAACTTATTCTGTTGAATCTGCTCGTGTTGAAAACAGAACGGACCTAGACAAGCTTATAGTTGATTTAGAAACTGATGGAACAATTCAACCAGAGAGTGCAATAAAATATGCTGGAGCTATCCTTCAAAATCAATTGAGTATTTTTGTTGACCTAACAAGGGTTCAAGAACAGCAAAAAGTAGAAGACGAAATAATTATAGATCCTATTATGTTAAGGCCAGTAGATGAATTGGAACTTACAGTGAGATCTGCAAACTGTTTAAAAGCTGAGAATGCAAATTATATTGGTGATCTTGTTCAGAAAACTGAATTGGAGCTTCTGAGAACTCCAAATTTAGGAAAGAAATCATTAAATGAAATTAAGGAAATATTGTCGAGTCATGGTTTATCTCTTGGTATGGAATTAGAAAATTGGCCACCTAGAGAAATATCACCAGATGATGCATCTTAATAATTATAAAGCTAATTAATCTAAAGATTTATTATGAGACATAAGAAGATAGGTAGAAAGCTGGGAAGAAATAGTAGTCATAGAAAGGCTATGTATAGAAATATGGCATCTTCTCTTATCGAACATGAATCTATAACAACTACCATTTCAAAAGCAAAAGAGTTGCGTAGAACTATAGAGCCATTAATAACTTTAGCTAAAGAAGACGGAGTCTCTCAAAGAAGAAGAGCGTTTGATAAACTAAGAAGTAAGGCTGCTGTAGGAAAATTGTTTGAACAAATTGGGCCTCGCTTCAAGGATAGACCTGGCGGATACCTAAGGATACTTAAGAAAGGTATTAGACCTGGTGACACTGCACCAATGGCAGTAGTTCAGTTATCAGATTATGAGCTCGATACTGAAGAAAGCTCAATCGAATAAATAAAAAACCTATATTAACCGTTGTTTATCATCATTTTGCATTGATGAGATTATTCTAGCTATTCTTTTGGGCGAACCTGTATTCTTTGCTATTAAGAAATAAGCTATAGGAACTATAAATAAAGTTAAGAAGACTGAAATAGTAACTCCGAAAAATATAACTGCACCTAGTGTTTCTCTTGAAACTTCTCCAGCACCAGTTGCTAGCAATAATGGTATAGCACCTCCAGCCGTACAAAGACTAGTCATTACTACTGGTCTTAATCTAATTTTTGATGCAGATATAATGGCTTCTTTAAAATCATTACCTTGATCTCTTAACTGATTTGCAAACTCGACAATTAAAACTCCATTTTTAGCAGCTAATCCTATTAACAAAATAGCCCCAATCTGACTATAAATATTTAATGAAGAGCCGACAATAATGAGTCCAATTAGCCCACCCATTAAAGCCAGGGGAACAGTTAACATGATAACAACAGGACTCACTAAGCTCTCAAATTGAGCAGCTAAAACTAAGAAAATAAGAATGAAAGCTAAACCTAGCGTCCATAAAATAGAATTCTCAGATTCTATATACCTTCTGGTTTCCCCATCATAGCTTAACCTAATATCTTCAGGTAAAATTTCGTCAGCAATTTTTTGCATGTATTCTATTGCTTCTCCTAATGAATAACCTTCAGCTATTGAGCCTGATATAGTAATTGATCGCATTCTATCTAATCTTTTGAGATCTGGTGGACCTGCTGTTTCTTCAAGTTTTACAATATTTGCTAGAGGAATTAGTGCATCGGAAGATTTAGATCTAACATAAATATTTTCTAGATCTGAAGGAGAATTTCTATCTTCTGGTGAGTTTTGTAGGATAACTTTATATTCTTCTCCTCTTTCTATATATCTTGTAACTGTTTTAGAGCCAAGCATAATTTCTAAAGTACTACCTACATCCTCAATTGATATACCTAAGTCAGCTGCTCTATCTTTATCTAGTGATATATTGATTGTTGGTTTTCTCTCATAGTAATTTCCAGAAAGACCAATGATTTTTTTGTTCTCTCTTGCTTTATTTATGAGGATATCTTGCCACTTAGCTATTTCTCTATAATCCGTTCCGCCTAGAACGATTTGTAAGGGTCTTGAAAAGCCACCAAAGTTGTTAAGGCTAGGCGGGACAAAAACCCTTGTTTCTACTCCAGGTATAGATGCTGTTTTAACTCTTAATCTATTCGCAATATCAATAGATGATTCATTTCTTTCACTCCAATTATTTAATGGAAGGAATATAAATGCCTGATTAACTTGATCACCAACACCCCAGCCACCTGCTCTTGCTAATATTCTTCTTGTATTTCCATTATCAAGTTCAAACTTAGCTATAGATTCAACATACCTAACTTGTTTATCCATATACTCAGTGCTTGCACCTTCAGGTCCAGAAATTCTTACAACAACTATGCCTCTATCTTCTGTCGGTGCATATTCTTGAGGCAAAGTTTTAAAAACAATATATGAAATTAATAAAGCTAATGGGACGATACTGATTATAATTAATGGTTTATTGATAGCTTTTCTAAGTGTTTTTTCATAGAAAGCAGTAACTGTATTTTCAAAAAAAAGGATGAATCTATAGGACCACTTTTTAAGAAAAAAATAGATATCAAAGTACTCAGTCTCACATCTATCGCCTAGTTTTATTTTATCTTTGATCATAATAGACATCATCATTGGCGCAAGGGTGAGAGCAATAAAGCTTGAAAGGATAATTGTTGTCACGAGAGAAATACCAAATTCGTTGAATATTTTTCCAACTTCCCCAGGGATGAAAGAAATAGGTAAAATTGTGACTACTAAAACAATTGTTGTAGCAACAACTGCGAAACCTATTTCTTTGCTACCATTTATGGCTGCAATTAAAGGTTTTTCTCCTAATTCAAGTCTTCGAATAATATTTTCTAAAACTACTATTGAATCATCAACAACTAAGCCAATTGCCAGAACCAAGCCTAGAAGAGTTAATGTATTTAATGAGAAGCCAAGTGCTGACATGACAAAAAAAGAGGCAATGATTGCAATTGGAATAGTAAGTGCAGGTATAAGGGTTGCCCTCCCTGATCCAACAAATAAGAAAATAACAAACAACACAACACAAACTGATATTAGCAAAGCAGATGTTACTTCATCTATTGATTCACTAATAAATTCAGAGTAATCAATATTTACGTCCATACTAATGTCATCTGGAAGTGAGGGGATAATCTCATTCATCCTATTTCTTGAGGCATCCGCGACAGCCAAGATATTTGCTTGACTCTGAGGAATAATTCCTAATGTAATACCAGGTATCAAATTTGTTCTGGCAAAGAGTCTATCGTCCTCAGCCATTAACCTTACATCTGCTACATCTTTAAGCCTTATTATATTGCCATAACTACCAGATTGAATGACAATTGAACCAAATTGTTCTGGAGTATTTAGGTTGGTACTTGTTCTGAGACTGAATAGTCTAGTTTCTGACTCAAGGCTACCAGCTGGTAATTCAACATTATCTCGTTTTAGAGCATTTTCAATATCTTGAACCGTTAATCGTCTAGCTGCTAATTCTTCTCTATCAATCCAAATTCTCATTGCTGGTGTTCTTTTTCCACTAATATTAATGACACTAACACCATCAATTGTTGCGAAACGATCAACTAAATTTCTCTCAGCATAATCTGTTAACTGAATTAAATCACGTTGTTCACTCGATACACTGATATACAAGATAGTGTCTGCATTTGAGTTTGATTTGAGGACTCTAGGCGGCTCTGCTTCTTTAGGTAATCTGGATGTTGTTTTTTGAACCTTATCTCTCACATCATTTGCTGCATCATCAGGATTTCGATTGGAGCTAAATTCAATTCTAATAGAGGACCCTCCATCACGACTTGTTGAATTAATTTTTTGTATACCAGATATGCCTGCTATTTCATCTTCTAGAATTTTAGTAATTTTTCTTTCTACAATTTCAGCTGAAGCCCCTCTGTATATTGTTGAAACTGAAATTTGTGAAGGATCAATATCAGGATATTCTCTAGTCGGGAGATTATTAATTGCTAACAAGCCGAGAATTACTAATATTGAATTGATTACACCTGCACTAACGGGTCTTTTTACTGAAAATTCAGAAATCCACATTATTTTTTACCTTTAACTCTTCCGCAGTAGTAATTTTCACTGGCTGACCATTTCTCAGTTTTTGTATGCCTTCCGTTACTATTATATCTCCTTCTTTTAGGCCATCGAGTATCTCTACTGATCCTGGTATTCTACCTCCAAGCTTAACTTTTGTTTCTTTAGCTTTATTAGCTTCTATTACAAATACATATTGTATCCCTAATCTTGGAGCTATTGATTCTTCAGGAATGAGTATTGAATTCTTTCTCTCTCTGTCTAGATTGACTGTCAGAAACATACCTGGTTTCAGTAATTCTTCAGAATTATCTATTTCAGCAACAATGAAAATATTTCTTGTGGCAGCATCTACCCTAGAGTTAATGGTTTTGATAACACCATCAAATATTGTTGATTCATAAATAGAGCTTTTAATAGAAACAGTTTGTCCAACCTTAATCGTAGAAAGAAAACTCTCTGGCACAGCAAAAATTGCTCTTATGATAGATGTATCATCTAGTGTTGTAATTTGAGTGGTAGATTGCACTAAGCTTCCAATACTAATGGCTCTTAAGCCCAATCTACCTTTAAATGGTGCTTTAATGTATGTGTCATCTAGCTTTGCTTGTGTTACAGCTAATTGAGCCTCTGCAACTTTTACTTCAGACGCTCTTTCTTCAAGCTCTGATTCCGTAATTGCTTGATTTTTACTGAGTCTCTCTAGTCTTTGATACTGATTTTTTAATTCACTTAGCGATTCATTACGTATTTCTAATTCAGCTGTTAACTCTCTATTGTCAAGAATTACTAAAAGAGTATCTTTTTCTACTAATTCCCCTTCTTCAAATAATATTTCTTTGATAATGTTTGTGGATCTCGAGGTTATGTCTATAGATTCTTTTGCTCTTGCTGTTCCTAAAGCTGTAAAAGTATCTTTATAATTTGATATTTCTACCGTTGATGTAACAACATCTGTTGGAGTTGAGTTTCTGCCACTATAACTCGGGCGCCCACCTTTAGATGATCCTTCTTCATCACTTCCACAACCACTAATTATCAGTGAAATTACTAACAGAAGTAATGTTAATTTATTTTTACATGCATGCATAATTTGTAATAAATATTATAGTTTCTTTATTCGGAAAGAAGTCAGATTAAGATTCAAATATTAATGTCATTATATTATTACTAATTTCAATCAATCTAATTAACGGTTACAAAAAGTTACATTTATTAAAAAGGTGTCGAATCTATATTAAGATAGTGTTTAAACTTCTTAAAAAAAACTTTATGTGTATTATAAAGTCTAACAATGGATAGTTTTAATGATTAAAAAACGAGTTCTCACAGGCATAACCACAACAGGGTCACCCCATCTGGGTAATTATGCAGGTGCTATAAGACAAGCAGTTGATATGAGTCGATTAAAAAATCAAGACTCTTTCTATTTTTTAGCCGATTATCATGCTTTGGTTAAAAATAAAGATCCTAAGCAAATTGAAAACTCTTGTTTAGAGATTGCAGCAACTTGGCTTGCATTGGGACTGAATCCAGAAAAAACTTTCTTCTATAGGCAATCTGACATACCTGAGATACTCGAGCTTAATTGGATTTTAAATTCTGTGACAGCGAAAGGACTTATGAATAGAGCACATGCATATAAATCAGCTGTTGATGATAATCAAGTGAAAGAAAATACAGATTTTGATAAAGGAATCAATATGTCCTTATTTTCTTACCCCATCTTAATGGCTGCAGATATACTTATGTTTAAGGCGACACATGTTCCAGTTGGTAATGATCAAAAACAACACATGGAAATGGTTAGAGATATAGCCCAAAGATTCAATCATCATTATGGCGATTTGTTTATTATTCCAGAGTCCGTTATTTCTGAAGAATCTTCATTATTGCCTGGTCTTGATGGAAGAAAGATGAGTAAGAGTTATCAGAACACAATTCCTCTATTTTTATCCAGTAAAAAGCTTAGAAAGCTTATTATGAAAATTAAAACAAATTCTCTAAAGCCAGGGGAGCCTAAGTCGACTAAAGATTGTGTACTATTTGATATCTTCAAAGGAATTGCAAGTGAAGAAGATGCTTTAACTTTTAAGAAAAAACTAAAAGAAGGTATAGCTTGGGGTGAAGCTAAAGAAGAAACATTTGCTTATATCGATGCATTATTCATTAAACCTAGAGAGGAGTATATGAGGCTGATGCAAGAACCTATGTATCTTCAGTCATTATTAACACAGGGTGCTGACAAAGCTAGAGAGATTTCTTTACCTTATATCAAAGATATCAAAGAGGCTGTAGGTATTAGATCCTTGGGTTAGTTGACCAGCATTTCCTTTAGATACTGACCTGTATAGGAAGATTTAATGGAAGCTATTGTCTCAGGAGTACCAGCAGCAACAATCTCCCCCCCTTTATCTCCACCTTCTGGTCCTAAATCAATTACCCAATCTGCTGTTTTTATAACATCAAGATTATGTTCAATCACAACAATAGAATTACCATCATCTCTTAATTTCAATAACACTTTTAGTAACTGACTTATATCATGAAAATGAAGCCCCGTAGTTGGTTCATCCAATAGATAGAGCGTACCTTTATTTCCTCTTTTAGATAATTCTTTCGATAGTTTTATTCTTTGCGCCTCCCCACCTGATAACGTCACTGCATTTTGACCCAATTTAATATAACCAAGCCCGACTTCTAATAGTGTAGTTAGTTTTTTGTTTATGTTTGGAATATTCTTAAAGTATATTGATGCTTCTTTGACTGTCATTTCAAGCACTTCATAGATATTCTTTTCTTTATATTTAATATCCAAAGTTTCTCTATTGAATCTTTTCCCCTCGCAAGCATCGCAAAGAACATATATATCTGCTAGAAAATTCATTTCAACTTTTATAAAACCACCTCCTTGGCAAGTTTCGCATCTTCCTCCTTTGACATTAAAACTAAATCTCCCAGGTTTATAACCTCTCGATCTTGCTTCTTTTGTTCCAGCAAATAGTTCTCTGATAGGAGTAAATAATCCTGTATAAGTTGCAGGGTTTGATCTTGGTGTTCGTCCTATTGGGCTTTGACTAATATCAATCAATCGATTTATATTTTCATATCCTTCAATAGAAACATCATTTAATTCTTGATTAAATTTCTTACTTAATTTCGATTTTAAGACAGGTTTTATTATTCCGTTGATCAATGTTGATTTACCTGAACCCGAAACACCAGTGATGCATGTTAATAGATTAAGGGGTATTTCAGCACTAATAGATTTCAAATTATTTTTTTTAGCATTACTAATTTTCAATACATGATTTTCTTTATGCTGAATTCTTTTATGGGGCACAACAATTATTTTTTCACCTTTAAGGTAATTTCCAGTTAATGATTTTGGTTCTTTCTTAATCTCATTGATACTTCCTTGACAAACAATTTCACCTCCAGAACTACCAGCACCCGGACCAATATCAACAATATAATCAGCCGCCTTTATTGCTTCTTCATCATGTTCTACAACTATAACTGTATTGCCTAAATCTCTCAGCTTAATTAATGTTTCAATCAATCGTTTATTGTCTTTTTGATGCAATCCAATAGTTGGCTCATCTAAAATATACATTACACCAACGAGGCCAGAACCAATTTGACTGGCTAATCTTATTCTTTGGCTCTCTCCACCTGAAAGAGTCTCCGCGCTTCGTTCTAGATTGAGGTAGTTTAAGCCTACATTGGATAAAAATTGCAAACGATCAACAATTTCTTTAACTATATTTTTGGCTATTTCACCTCTACTTCCCTTTAATTTTAGTGCGTTAAAAAATACTAATGTTTCATCAATATTCATCCTTGTCAGGTCTGTAATATTTTGTTTATCAATAAAGATATTTCTTGCTGCTTTATTGAGTCTTTTTCCATTGCAATCTTGACAAGAAGAGGTACTCATATATTTTGATAAGGCATCTTTTACCGCTTGAGATTCAGTTTCTTTATAGCGTCTTTTGAGGTTAGGAATTACACCCTCAAATGGATGTTTTCTTGATATCCTTTTTCCACCTCTACCCGGATAGTAAAATTGTATTTTCTCAGTTCCACTTCCATCTAACAGTATGGTTTTTATTTCTTTAGTATAAGTTTTGAATGGTTCTTCAATACTAAAGCTATAATGTTTTGAAAGACTTTTGATTAAATGAAAGTAATAAAAATTTCTTTTATCCCAACCTCGTATAGCTCCCTCAGCAATGCTTAAATTTTCATTTTTGATGACTAATTCAGGACTAAAGAAGTGTTCTACACCTAAACCATCACAGTTATTGCAGGCTCCTGCTGGATTATTAAATGAAAATGTTCTGGGTTCTAGTTCAGCGATGGAAAACCCACATGAAGGACATGCGAACTTATTAGAAAATAATAGGCTTTTTTTACTTCCATCAAGAAAAGCAACCTTTACTATTCCATTGGATAATTCAAGTGCTGTTTCAATAGATTCTGACAATCTCAATCTAATCTCACTCTTAACACTGAATCTATCAACAACAACTTCTATTGTATTTTTTTTCTTAGCATCTATTGCTGGCAAAGCATCAATTTCATGAACAAACCCATTAATTCGCAAACGAATAAAACCCTTAGATTTAACTTCTTTTATTAATTCATTATGTTCTCCTTTTCGATCATTGATAATGGGAGAGAGTAGTATCAACTTAGTACCATCATCTATCTTTAAAATCTTATCCACAATTTCAGATACATTTTGTATGCCGAGATTTCTTTTATGAATTGGGCATTTTGGTATTCCTGCTCTAGCAAATAATAATCTGAGGTAATCATATATTTCAGTCACGGTTCCAACTGTTGATCTTGGATTATGAGATGTTGTTTTTTGCTCTATTGAAATTGCTGGAGATAGTCCTTCAATTAAGTCAACATCAGGCTTTTCCATCATTGAAAGAAACTGTCTAGCATAAGCGGATAAAGATTCAACATATCTTCTTTGACCTTCAGCATAAATTGTATCAAATGCTAAAGATGACTTACCTGACCCTGATAAACCAGTAAGCACAATTAATTTATTTCTGGGTAACTTAAGATCAATGTTCTTTAAGTTATGCGTTTTAGCCCCTTTGATATTTATATATTTCATTCTAAGCCTTTTAGAAATGCCAAACCTTGTATTGTAAATCTTTTTGACTTTGACAAGCAAATACAAAGGTTTTTGATACAATAATCATTTAATTTAAAATGAGATATTTATAAGGAAATATTATGGCGGGAGTTAATAAAGTGATTGTAGTGGGGCGACTAGGTTCTGATCCAGATACAAGGTATATGCCAAGTGGTAGCGCAGTTACGAATGTTAGTGTAGCTACATCAGAATCTTGGAAAGATAAAGAGTCTGGAGAAAAGCAAGAAAAAACAGAGTGGCATCGAGTAGTCTTTTTTAATCGATTGGCTGAAATTGCAAGTGAATATTTAAAAAAAGGTTCACAAATTTATGTGGAAGGTAGGCTTCAAACTAGAAAATGGGAAGATAAAGAAGGTAAAGAAAGATGGACTACTGAAATAGTGGCTAATCAAATGCAAATGTTAGGCGAAAGAATGTCCTCTGGTTCTTCTAGCAACAATCAATCTTCATCAAAAAATACTAATAACAATGAATTTGCGAATGATGATTTTGATGATGATATCCCTTTTTAACCCAGAATAAGACGATACAAAAAGCCCGTGTCTAAAAAGATATTTATAAAATCTTTTGGTTGTCAGATGAATGAGTATGATGCCATGAAAATGGCGGATATTATGTGTGATCGTAAAAATATGGAATTAACATCTGAGGAATCAAAAGCCGATATATTTCTTTTGAATACTTGTTCAATTAGAGAAAAGCCTCAGGAAAAAGTTTTTCATCAATTAGGAAGATGGAAAGCCTATAAAGATAATAACCCTCAAGTTGTTATTGGTGTTGGAGGTTGTGTAGCAAGTCAGGAGGGAAGTGCAATCATCAAGAGAGCACCTTATGTTGATATTGTTTTTGGACCACAAACACTTCATCGTCTTCCAAATATGTATGATCAGGTTATTTCTACAAAAAAACCTATAGTGGATATTAGCTTTCCAAAAGTAGAAAAATTCCATCATTTACCAAAAGCAAAAAATATTAATGCTTCAGCTTTTGTTTCCATAATGGAGGGATGTAGTAAATTTTGTACTTTTTGTGTGGTTCCTTATACAAGAGGTTTGGAGGTTAGTAGATTGCCAGAGCAAATACTTGAAGAAATTAAAGACTTAGCAGAGAAAGGAGTAAGAGAGATTAATTTACTTGGGCAAAATGTTAATGCTTATCGAGTAAAGAATGCCAATGGAAAGAGGCTCAAGCTTTCAGACCTAATTGAAAACGTTACAGAAATAGAAGGTATAGACAGAATTAGGTTTACAACTTCTCATCCTTTACAGTTTACTGATGATTTGATAGCAGCATATAATCACCCAAAATTAGCCAATTATTTGCATTTGCCTATTCAGAGCGGATCTAACAGGATACTAAAACTTATGCATAGAAAACATAATGTTCAGCTGTATATTGATAGGATATCTAAGCTTAGGGATCTCAGACCTGATATTAGCATTGCTTCTGATTTTATAGTCGGATTTCCTGGAGAAACAGAAGATGATTTTCAAGAAACCTTAAGTCTTATTAAAGAGATAGGCTTTGATCAGTCATACAGTTTTATTTATAGCCCAAGACCTCAAACGCCAGCAGCACTTATGAATGATGATGTTTGTTATCAAGAGAAACTAGAAAGGTTGAATAGACTACAGAATATAATAAAAGAAAACACCCTTAAAATAAGTCAAGGAATGATTGGAACAGAGCAAACTATTTTGGTTGAAAAGCAATCAAAAAAAATGAATCAACAAATATCAGGGAGAACAGAAAATAACCGATGGGTAAATTTTGATGGGCCCATGAGTCTGATTGGACAATTTATCAAATTACATATAACTGAAGCACTTTCGAACTCACTTCGTGCAAGACTTATAAATTAGAAAGGATTTTTTTGAACTCTAAAGAATTTGAAATTGAATCAGTTGAGAATAATATTCTAGCGAATATGTTGGGTATCTTTGATAAACATCTTAGAATTATTGAGCATGAATTCAAAGTAGAAATAAAGACCAGAGGAGGATTCTTTGTATTAACCGGCGAACAGGATAATCTTAATACAGTTGAAAGGGTTATTAGAGAGTTATATTTTTTAGCTCAGAGTGAGAATTTATCGCATGAAAAAGTCCATCTTGTATTGAGAAAATTTATGCTCAATACAACTACAAAGAAAATAAACAATCAAAAAAATGGTATTTCTATAAATACACCTAATAAAAAAATTCATACCCAAAATAAAAATCAAAATGATTATATACAAGCAATAAGAAAGAATGACTTATCTTTTGGTATTGGGCCAGCAGGAACAGGGAAAACATATTTGGCTGTCGCTACTGCAATAGAAGCTTTGCAAAAACAAACTGTAAAAAAAATTATTCTAGTGAGGCCTGCTGTTGAGGCAGGAGAGAGACTTGGGTTTTTACCTGGAGACCTCTCTCAAAAAGTAGATCCATATCTTAGACCTATGTACGATGCACTATTTGAAATGTTGGGTTTTGATCAAGTCACGAATCTTATCGAAAGAAAATCAATAGAGCTTGCTCCTCTTGCTTTCATGAGAGGCCGCTCTTTAAATGAAAGCTTTATCATTCTTGATGAAGCTCAAAATACAACCATTGAGCAAATGAAAATGTTTTTGACTAGAATGGGTTACGGCTCTAAATCTGTTGTCAATGGAGATATAACTCAAATTGACCTACCTTCTGAGAAAGAATCAGGTCTAAAGCATGTTTTAGAAGTTATAAAACATCTCAAAAATGTTGGAGTAATCAACTTTAATCATAAGGATGTCATTCGTCACCAAATTGTACAAGATATAGTTGAGGCTTATCAGAAGCATAAAAACTAAATGGCTGATAAGAAAAAACTATTCCATGTTGAAACTCAAACCGGAGATGGGATGAGTTTGCCAATAGATAGTCATACTATTGAACAGTTAATCTGTCTTGCTTTTGACACTGCTAATCAGGATATTGATTTACCATTAGGCATAACAATTAGAGTTGTAGGTAATACAGAAGGACGATTATTGAATAAGAAATTTGCAAAAAAAAATAAGTCAACGAACGTCCTTTCATTTATAGGAAATGCTTCAGAAGAAAGAAAACTGGGTATAGATCCACCTTTTCTTGGTGATATCATTATTTGTCTTCCAGTTGTAGAGACTGAAGCCAAGGAACAAGGTAAAAATTTTATTGACCATTTATATCATATGATTATTCATGGATTTTTACACTTGATTGGCTTGGATCATAAAAATGACCAAGAGGAGAGTATAATGACAAGTATTGAAAAGAAAGTTTTAGCATCTAGTGTCTTAAAAAAATGTAATGAATAAAATAATTAAAAAAATACAATCGATATTTAGAGAAACTCAAAAAACCCCAGAGAGTTTTTTTACTATGGTTGAGTCAAAGAGATGGAAGGATTTTATTGGTAAGGATGAAATTAGAATGATTCAAGGAGTGATAGAGGTATCCGAACTCCAAGTAAGAGATATCATGATTCCTAGATCTAATATGATTGTTCTTGAAGAGTCGAATAATGTGGGGGAGTTACTGAAGAAAATAGTTGGATCGGGACATTCTAGGTTTCCAGTCATCGCAGATAATAAGGATGAGGTTTTGGGTATATTATTGGCTAAAGATATTTTGAAGTTTACTAATAAGAAAGATAATGAATTTATTATGAGCAATTATCTTAGATCTCCAACATTTATTCCAGAGAGCAAAAGATTAAAAATACTTTTGAAAGAATTTAGAAAAAGTAGAAATCATATGGCTATTGTTGTTGATGAATATGGAAGAACTGCTGGCATGCTAACCATTGAAGATGTTTTAGAACAAATTGTTGGTGATATTGAGGATGAATTTGACGCTGAAGACTTACCCATGATAAAGGAACTTCAGAAAGGAATATTTCAGGTGGATGCATTGATTCGCATGGAAGATTTTAATGATGCTTTTGAAAGCGAGTTTGATGATGAAGACTTTGATACTCTTGGAGGTATGCTGTCTAAGAATCTAGGGAGATTGCCTATAGCTGGTGAGAAGATAGGGATCGGGTCTTTCCTATTTAAAATTCGTGAGGCTAATCAACGGAAAATCATATTGATTGAAGTAAAGAAAATTGATTAAAAAATATTCAGCAACTTTTGTTATTGCCTTATTATTTATTCTTGGTTTTGAGCCCTTCAATTTATATCTATTACCAATTTTGGGGCTTTGTCTCTTATTCTTTATTACTCTTAATGAATCACCTAAAAAAGCAGCCTCTCTTTTTTTCTCATTTGGGTTCTTTCTTTTTGGAATTGGTCTCTACTGGCTTTATATTAGCATTAGTGTTGTGAGTGGAGGGCCTTTTTGGCTATCTATTTTTTTAATATCACTGTTGGCTCTTTCAATGGCAATATATTATGCATTAACAGGGTTTTTAATTGTTTTTTCTTATAAAAAATATAATTCTAAAGTTATTACATTACTGTTTTTCGCTCCTAGCATATGGGTAGTAATGGAATGGTTTCGTGGTTTTTTATTCTCAGGATTTCCTTGGTTCACACTGGGCTATAGCCAAACTAGTACATGGCTGACAGGATGGGCACCAATTGGTGGTGTTTATTTATTAAGTTTTATCACTGCATTATCTTCATCCTTACTTTTATTAATTTTTCTCAATATTAAGCCTTATAGGTATCTAGGAATAATATTTTCTATTTACTTATGTTCTTTATTTTTAGAATCTATTGAATGGACTGAGAGTAAAGGAGATACCTTGAATGTTAGTCTTGTTCAAGGAGGGATAGTTCAAGAAAAAAAATGGCTACGTTCTGAATTTAATAATACTTTAAATCTTTATAAAAAGAGTCTCATGGTATCTGATTCAATGGATTTAGTAATATGGCCAGAAGTTGCAATACCTACCTTGTCGGGAAGAGTTAAACCTTACTTAGAAGAATTGAATGAAATAATGTTGAGTAAAAAAATTCAATTATTAATTATAGGTATAAATACTTTGGATGAGGAAAGGAATGTATATAACTCTTTATTAACAATGGGTGCTGATAATATGATTTATAACAAGAGGCATTTGGTGCCATTTGGTGAGTATTTTCCAGTACCTGATTTTATAAAAGATTGGTTACAAGAGATGAAATTACCTAATAATGATATTACAAAAGGTGATTTCATACAGAGGATGCCTAAATTGAATGATATTTTTATTGCAACATCGATTTGTTTTGAAGATATTTTTGCTAGCGAGCAATTGATCTTTCAACCCGAAGCCAATGTTTTAGTCAATATTACTAATAATGCTTGGTTTGGGGAATCAATAGCTTCTGAACAGCACTTTCAAATGTCAAGAATGAGAGCAATAGAGACTGGACGTTTTCTTTTGAGGACTTCTAATACAGGAATTACAGCAATTGTTAAACCCGATGGCACAATACAAGAACAACTGGATCCTTATGAATTTTCTATATTGCAGGGAAGCTTTCAACCTATGCAAGGTTTAACACCATATATTAAATTTGGAAATTATTTGATTGTAATTCTAGTTATCTTCATGATGAGTTTAGGCTATTATCTTGTTTTAAGTCTAAAGAAAAAAGAAACTAATGGATAAAAAATATAATCCAAAAGAAATTGAACAAGAAGCCCAAAAGTTTTGGGCTGAAAACCATGTCTTTGAAGTCAAAGAGGACAACCAGTTAGAAAAATTCTATTGCTTATGTATGTTTCCTTATCCAAGTGGCAGATTACATATGGGCCATGTAAGAAACTATACTATTGGGGATGTAATTTCTAGATATCAGAGAATGCAGGGTAAAAATGTTCTCCAGCCAATGGGTTGGGATGCCTTTGGTCTTCCAGCTGAAGGAGCTGCTATAAAAAATAATATGCCACCTGCTGATTGGACACGTGAAAATATTCAATACATGAAGCATCAGTTAAACATATTGGGATTTGGTTATGATTGGACTAGAGAATTAGCCACTTATGAACCCAGTTATTATCAATGGGAACAATGGATGTTTTCAAGACTATATAAAAAAGGATTAGCGTATCGTGATAGCGCTATGGTTAATTGGGATCCAGAAGAAAATACGGTATTGGCAAATGAGCAAGTCATCGATGGAAAAGGTTGGCGTTCTGGTGCGGATATAGAAAGAAAAGTAATGCCACAATGGTTCTTAAAAATAACTGATTACTGCGAAGAGTTGCTTTCAGGGTTGGATGATTTAGATTGGCCAGAAAAAGTTAAAGTGATGCAAAAGAATTGGATTGGCCGGTCTGAAGGGTTGGAGATTGATTTCAAAGTAGTAAATACTGAACATATCATTTCTGCTTATACAACTAGACCAGATACTCTATTTGGAGCCAGTTATATGGCTCTAGCACCAGAACACCCTTTGGTACAAGAAATTGGTGAGAGCAATAATGAAGTGAAGTCGTACTTGGAAAAAGTAAGATTACAAGGCGTCTCAGAGGAAGCACTAGAAAAGATGGAAAAGATTGGAGTGCCTCTGGGTATAGAGGCTACCAATCCTATAAATGGCCTAAAGATTCCAGTTTGGTCTGCAAACTTTGTATTAATGACCTATGGAACGGGTGCAATTATGTCTGTTCCGGCTCATGATGACAGAGATTTTGAATTTGCTAAAAATTATAATTTACCGATTATTCCTGTTATTTACCCTGATAAAGAAGTGAATGAACATGATTTCAATCAAGAAGCTTTTTGCACAGAAGGCTTACTAATGAACTCTGGAAAGTATGATGGTATGAATTCTGAGAGAGCAAAAACTTTGATTGCATCAGAGCTTGAAAAAAAGCAAGCTGGGAAAAAAGTTATTAATTATCGTTTGAGGGACTGGTTAATCTCCAGACAACGCTATTGGGGTGCACCTATACCAGTATTAACTGATGAGCTTGGGGAAATTATTTTGGCTGATGATACTTCTCTTCCAATTAAGCTACCAGAGGAAGTTGAATTCGATGGAGTACATTCTCCCCTAAAGACCATGAAAGAGTTTATCGAAGTAAAGAATTCTGAGACCAATGAGATTCTTCAAAGAGAGACAGATACTTTTGATACTTTTATGGAATCTTCTTGGTATTACGCAAGATTTTGTTCCTCAGATAACAATAAAGCTATGCTTGATGAGAGGGCAAATTATTGGCTTCCAGTCGATTTATATATTGGCGGTATTGAGCATGCAATTCTTCACCTTTTGTATGCTCGTTTTTATCATAAGCTTCTAAGAGATGAAGGTCTTGTGAAAGGTGATGAACCATTTAAGAGTCTATTGACCCAAGGAATGGTATTGAAAGATGGTGCTAAAATGTCAAAATCACAAGGGAACACAGTTGATCCAGAGGAAATGATTAATAATTATGGTGCTGATACTGTTAGATTATTTATGATGTTTACGGCGCCCCCTGAGCAATCACTCGAATGGTCAGATACAGCCATTAATGGTTCTTTTCGGTTTTTAAAAAAATTATGGAACACTGTCGAACTAAAAAATGATCAAATAAAATCTATTGGTAGTATCAAAGGAAACGAATCTTTTAATGAACTGCAAACTGATTTAAGGAGAAAAACGCATAAAACAATCGCCAAGGTCACAGATGATATAGGGAGAAGGTATACGTTTAATACGGCCATTGCAGCCATTATGGAATTATTTAATCATCTTAATATTTTTAAAATGAATTCTGATTTGGATAAAAAGGTTGTAAGAGAGTCCATCGAAACAATACTATTATTGTTGTCCCCAATTGTGCCTCATATTTGCAATCGTCTTTGGCATGAAATTGGCAATGAAAATGCAATTATTTATGAACGCTGGCCAGTGTATCAAAAAGACTTAACTGTTGATGATGTTATTGAGGTGGTTATACAGGTTAATGGTAAGCTTAGGTCTAGAGCTTTAATCTCTGCCGATAAAAGCAAGGAAGAGCTGAAAGAAATTGCATTGAGTGATAGTAAGATCATTAGCTTTATCGATGGAAAAGAGATAAAAAAAGTTATCGTTGTGCCTAAAAAATTAATTAATATAGTTATTTGATGTTTATGATTCGAATAATTTGTATCTCATTGCTGTCAAGCCTGCTTTTATCGTGCGGATTTGAGTTGCAAAATACTTCAAACATTGGTGAAAAGATCGATGTTTTGACAATAAAGACGAATAACCCATACAGTATTTTTTATAGAACACTGAGAAATGAATTTAGAGAAAATGGCAGTAAGATTGTCGATGATATCTCTCTGTCTAATTACACATTGACTATACTAATGGATGAGTCAGAGGAAAGAACATTAACAGTATCTGCAACAAATACTCCTCAAGAATATGAAGTTTATTATCGAGTAGTATGGTCTTTCAATGAAGGCAATAAGACTATTCTTGAATCGGTTACTAATCTCAGAATTCAAGATTATACTTTTGATCAGAGGCAATTACTTGGTAAATCGAATGAATCTTTAATGATAAAGCAAGCATTAGCTAAGGATATAGCTCAAGAGATTATTTTTAGGCTCAATAAGGAAGAATTTTAACTTATGTCAGCACTACATTTTATTTTTTCAACTATGAATGCAGGGAAGTCAACTGCATTGTTGCAAGCAAATCATAGTTATGTAGAAAAAGGAATGAATACTCTATTGTATACCTCTGAGAAAGATACGCGTTTTGGCAAGTCAGAAATAGTTTCAAGAATAGGTTTAAAGGCAAATGCAAAAACATTTAATGAAGAGACCAATATAATGAATGAGGTTTCAAAACATCATGAAGATCTTAAGTTAGATTGCATACTGATCGATGAAGCTCAATTTTTAAGCAAAGATCAAGTTTCTCAGTTGGGTCAAATTGTCGATGAATTGAATATAAGGGTTATGGCTTATGGCATTCGGACAGATTTTCAAGGCGAACTATTTCCTGGCAGTATGTATTTGTTAGCATGGTCAGATCGTCTAAAGGAGCTCAGAACAGTTTGCCATTGTGGCAAGAAAGCGACTATGATTGTTCGTGTTAGTGAGGATGGAAATGTTATTCGTGAGGGAGATCAGATAGATATTGGAGGAAATGAAAAATACCTTTCACTATGCCGTAAACATTTTAATCAAGGCTTAATAAAAAAGATTAATAAATAATACCTACCACTAAGCCGGTAAAGCATGAGGCTAGGGTAGCACCAACTAATGCCTTTCCACTGACTGAGATTAGGTCATCTTTTCTTTCAGGAACCATAGCACTAATTCCACTTAGTAGAATTCCCACACTAGATAAATTCGCGAAACCACATAGTGCATATAGCATAATTAACCTACTTTTTTCACTAAGATCATTGGCATTAATGCCAGCTAGTTTCACATAAGCTACAAATTCATTCAGAATGGTTTTTACACCTAGTAATGAACCACCTAGTTGAGCTTCTGACCATGGAATTCCCATGCACCAGGCAATTGGAGAGAAAATCCATCCTGCAATCCTTTCCAAGGAGATAACCTCACCTCCGATCAATGGGAGGCCAGTTAAGGCAAAGTTAACCAGAGCGACAAGAGCAATTAATACTAACAATAAGGCAGCAATACTCAAAGTAATGTTTAACCCATCTTGTGTGCCCCGAGTGAGAGCATCCAAAGTACTTTTATAGAGACTTGATTCTTTAATTTTATTTTGATCTTCTGTTTTTTCATCACTGGGCATCATGATATTGGCATACATGATGGCTGCAGGAACAGAGATAATAGATGCTGTCAAAAAGTGTCCTATTAATGAGACTCCATATAGATCAGCAAGCATGGTTGTGTATACCACCATGACTCCTCCAGATATAGTAGACATTCCAACTATCATTAGAGTTAGCAACTCATGTCGGGTCATTTTTTTTAAATAAGGTTTGATTAATAAAGGAGCTTCAACTTGCCCAAAAATTATGTTGGCGGTAGCACTTAATCCTACTGGCCCTCCAATATTCAATGGTTTTTTGAAAAGTGTAGAGACAGCTTTAATAATGATGGGAAGAACTCTCCAATGCCAAAGAATAGCTGCCAAAGCAGAAACAACTATAATTAACATTAATCCAGAGAAGATAAATATATTCGCACTCGCAGGGTTTACCACTTCAAAAGGTTTTGGGGCTCCATCAGCCAGATATCCGAATACGAAGCCTGTTCCTTGATCCGTAGCCGCTTTTAAAGCAAGCACTCCTTGAGATAATGATTCAAAAAAAGAGGTAATCAGTGGAACCTTGATCAATAGTATTGCTAATAAGAATTGAAGAATAATAGCATTAAGTAAATACTTGAGATTTATTTGTTTTATATTATCACTGAATATTACACCCAATGATATGAGAGCAAAAGCACCTATAATTATTTGAGGGTAGTAAGTCATTTAAATCTATAATAAATTAATTTCATGTAATCTTTTTTGAAGAAAGTCATCTGCAATAATACTCTCAGGGTATAGGTCTGGATGATCATTATCAATACAAGATGGTAATGTCTTTATTAACCAATCAGGATTTGGGTGAAGAAAGAAAGGTATTGAATATCTTGAGCTACCCTTTGTTTGATCTGAGTGACTTGTAACTCTGTGGATTACGGAAGGAAGCAAGTGATTAGTATACCTCTCCAACATATCTCCAATATTGCAAACCAAAGTATCATGTTCAGTATTGATTGGAATCCACTTGTTCTCGAAAAGTATTTCAAGACCTGGTTTATGCCCCCCAATGAGAAGAGTTATTAGATTAATATCACCATGTGCACCAGCTCTTTCACCAGGCTCTTCTGTGGCTATTGGCGGGTAATGAATTGCTCTAAGAACACTATTTCCATAATTTATAGAGTCTTCAAAATGATCAATATCAAGCTTCAAATATAAGGCTATCGCTTGCATAAGTTGTTGACCAAACTGATCAAAAGAAGAAAATAGTTCTTTTATTTTAATTTCAAATTCAGTTATTTCTGAAGCAAAATAGTTATCAAACATATATTTTTTATACATATGTTCCAATGGTAAATCTCTACCCATTTGCCAAAATTCTTTTAAGTCCGCATGATTTCCGTCTTTGGGTGTTTCTATTTTGTAGGGAGTGTAACCACGAGCTCCACCCATTTTTTCATCAAAATATTGCATTTTAATTTTATTATTCAGATGAAAAAAATCTGCAAACATATCAATACAATCATTCACTAGATCTTTCTGAATGGGGTGATCTTTAATTCCACAAAAACCTGTTAGTTTTTGATTTTCACCTAGCTGATTTGCAAATAGTTCTGGATCTTGATGCCAAATATCAAAACTAATTGTTTTCACAATATTAGACATCAGAGAGACTATAATTTAGTTGGATTATCAACACCAGGGTAGACCTCTTCAGGGTCAAATACTTTTTCTGATTCTGTAAACTCAAGTATTACTTCTTGGTTATTTTTTTTAATTTCTCGATAAAAGCATGAGCGATAACCCACATGGCAACTTGCCCCACCTGAAACATTTACTCTTGCCCAAATCGCATCTTGATCGTCATCTATTAGTAGTGTTTGAATTGTCTGTATAAAACCACTAGTTCCACCTTTATGCCAAATCTGATTTCTACTTCTGCTGAAATAATGCATTTCATTGGTTTCAATGCTGAGTTTTAGAGATCGATCATTCATATAGCCATGCATGAGAAGCTCTCCCGAATCAAAATCAGTTGTCACAACTGGAATTAAACCATCGGTATTAAATTTTGGAGCTAGGTCATTTCCTTCTTCAACCTGCTCAATAGTTAACCTTTTAGAAAATAAAACTTTTGTATTCAACTCATGAACCTCAGAATCTTCTTTAAACATTAGGTATTATAGCTTTCATATAGGGAATAAAACCAATTTAATGAATATTAAACTCTACAATACTAAAACAGGAAAAAAAGAAGAGCTAAAACCTGTCATAGAAGGCAAGGTCACTATGTATGTTTGTGGGCCTACAGTATACAGCTATCCTCATATTGGAAATGCAAGGGGCCCAGTTTTATTCGATGTCTTAGCCAATCTAATTCGAATCAATAATAAATTAACCTATGTTAGAAATATCACTGATCTTGATGACAAAATTTATAAAGCAGCGGATGAAGAAGGATGTAATATTTCAGAAATTACTGAGAAATATGCAGAAGTCTATCATCAGGATATGAAATCATTAGGAGTCAAGCATCCAGATATTGAACCTAAGGCAACAGAGCATATTGATGGAATGATTGAAATGGTTCAATCACTAATTGAAAAAGGGCATGCTTATGAAAATCAAAATCATGTTTTATTTGCTGTTAATTCTTACCCTAATTATGGCCAACTATCCAATAGAGATTATGAGGATCAAATAGCAGGATCCAGAATAGAAGTAGCAAATTATAAGAAAAATCCTAATGATTTTATTCTATGGAAGCCTTCTGCAGATGATGTCCCAGGATGGGATAGCCCATGGGGTCGAGGCAGACCAGGTTGGCATCTGGAATGCTCCACTATGGCAAAAAAATACTTAGGCAAAACAATTGATATTCATGGAGGCGGTTCAGACCTGATTTTTCCTCATCATGAAAATGAATCGGCTCAGAGTATTTGTACTCATTCAGGAAAAACTTTCAGTAATCTCTGGGTTCATCATGCCATGATTGACTTTAAAAATATTAAAATGTCGAAGTCCGAAGGAAATCTATTACTAATTAGAGATTTATTAAAGTTAACATCGGGTGAAGTGATTAGAATGGCACTAATCAGTTCTCATTATAGAAAACCTATCAACTGGACTGATGACTTAATAATAGATTCTAGAAAGAAGCTTGATCGTCTCTATGGTGCTCTAAGATCGATTGATTTATTGTCAGAAGTAGAACCATCATCGATAGTACTTGACGCATTAAGAGATGATCTTAATACGCCAAAAGCTCTCTCTGAGTTATTTAGTATTGCAAAATCAATCAACAGTTCTGAAGATGAAAAAGATAGGCAGAGAATGGCCTCTATTCTTAAGTCATCTGCATCTTTATTGGGTTTGTTAAGTAGCAATGCTGAGGATTGGTTTAAAACTCCAAAAGAAAAAACAATATCACCTGAGACTATTGACCAATTGATTTGCGATAGGGAACTCGCTAGAGATCAAAAAGATTATAAGAAAGCAGATGAAATTAGAGAATCTCTCTTGGAATCAGGAGTCGTTATTGAAGATGGCCCCAAAGGAGTTTTGTGGCGATATAATGATGGGTAAACAGCTGCAATGAATCATTTGAGATCTATAAAGTCTATAGAGCAAGAGATAACACAAGAGTTCGAAATTTTTGATACTTGGATGGAAAAGTATGAGTATTTAATTGATTTAGGCAAGCAGCTAGACAGTTTTCCTGATGAATGGAAAACTGAAGATAATAAAATTCATGGTTGTCAATCCAGTGTTTGGTTTAAGACAGGACTGGAAGATAATTTATTCACTTGCTCTGCTGTAAGTGATTCAGCAATTGTTTCAGGTTTGATCGCTCTTTTAATGAGAATTTATAATAAAAAAGACCCAAGGGAGATTATAGAAACTGAACCTAGCTTTATATCGCTGATCGGTTTAAGTGAACACTTGAGCACAACTCGTAATAACGGGCTAAATTTAATGATAAAGCGAATTAAGCAAGATGCGGGTATGATAGTGGCAAACTTATGAAGTATTTAATACAAGTTTATCAAAAATATCTTTCTCCTTTATTGGGCCCCACTTGCAGATTTCAACCAACTTGCTCGCAGTATGCTTTAGAGTCATTGGAACGTTTTGGTCTTTTAAAAGGATTATTACTTTTTTTGGCTCGATTTATAAAGTGCAACCCATTTTTTGAGGCTGGCTACGACCCAGTTCCAGAAAGTTTTAGCTTATTCAGGTCGAATAAGGATTAATCTCAATGGATAAAAAAATATTAAAACTGTTGATATGTCCACATTCTGGAGAAAAATTATTTCTGATGAATGAGGATTCCTTAGAAGAAATTAATCATGAAATTAAAGCTGGTAAAGTTAAATCTCTCAGTGGAGTGATAGAGGACGAAGGCTTGCAACAGATTTTATGCAATAAAAGCAAAACTTATTTTTATCCCGTGAAGAATGGAATTCCATTATTAGATAAAACCAAAGCCATAAACATAAGAAAAGAAAAATGATCATTAAATCACATGCATTGAGCCAACATCTGAAAAAAGGCTTTCAATCAATTTATTTTATTTTTGGTGCTGAAGACTTATTGATTCTTGAAAGTTTAGATCTGATTAGAAAAACTGCCTTAGACAATGATTTTAGTGATAGAAATAAATTTACAGTCAGCGGAAGATTTAATTGGAATGAGGTAAATTCTAGTTTTAAAAATCAATCTTTGTTTGGAGGTAAACAGTATTTAGAAATACATATTCCTAATTCAAGACCTGGAAAACAAGGTTCAGAATCAATCATTAATCTTTTAGATGAAGTTCACGATGAAGCAATGTTGGTAATTGTTGCAGGAAAAATTGAGTCTGATATCAGGCGATCCAAGTGGTTTAAATCACTAGAAAAGAAAGCAATTACTGTTTCATGCGAGAAAGTTTATTTATCGCATTATCCCAAATGGATACGTTCCAGATTATCTGCAAAAGGTCTTGAGATTGATCGAGATGCTCTGGATATGTTTGTTGTATTAACCGAAGGAAATTTGATGGTGGCAAAGCAGTCAATTGATCGACTAATTATGATGGAGGTCCAAGGCAGGGTAACAATAAAAGATGTTTCTAATTGTGTGGCTGATGGTGCTCATTTCGATTTATTTCAATTAACAGATGCAGCTATGATGAATAAAAAGGATAGAGTGTTCAAAATCTTTAGTCGTCTTAAAAGTGAAGGCATGCAACCCTTTGAGTTGATGAGGGTTGTTAATTGGGAATTGAAGAATTTAAGTGATTTAATGACGGATGTTGATGATGGACAGTCAGTTAGACAAGCTATGCAAACAGCAAAAGTATGGCAGAGTAAGCAAAAAATGATTGGTGATTATCTATCATCTCGAAATAAACAAAATATAGACGATTTAATTCATCAAGCATGCGAAGTGGATAAAACCATAAAAGGGGTAAAAAAAGGTAATCCTTGGGATGAAGTGGGGAACTTACTTTTAATGTTGTCTTCAGTGCATGAAAGTAGCAAGAGATAGTATGGAAATCTTAGATTTAACACTCAAAATACTCGATGACATGAAAGCTCTTAATATTAAGAGCATTAATGTTTCAAAACAATCTTCAATCACTGATTATATGATTTTTACTACAGGAACTTCCTCCAGACATTCGCGTTCAGTGATAGATAAAGTAAGTGAAAAAGCTAAACAAGAGGGTTACACCATATTAGGGATAGAGGGCTATGAATCAGGCCAATGGATTTTAATTGATCTTGAAACCATCATCCTTCATATCATGCTTGATGAAGTAAGGTTATTCTATAAATTAGATGATCTTTGGAGTGTTGGGAACTAATTCACTAAAAACAATGAAAATAAAGATTCTTTCCATTACCTCAAAGAAAAATACCATTTTTGATGATGTTTTTTTTCAGTATCAGAAAAGATTACCGACCCATATTATATTGGAACATACTAAGATTGCCATGGTGAAGAGGAAAAAAAATAAATCTATTAAAGCAGCAATTACAGAGGAAGAGGAGGCTTTGCTAAAGCATGTTAATTCATTGGATGCATTCATAGTATTAGATGAGACAGGCAAACAATTAAACAGTAATCAGTTTGCTTCATCAATGAATGATTGGATGCTCAATGGGCAGAATCCAGTTTTTGCGATAGGCGGTCCAGATGGTTTCTCAAAAGCTATTAAAGATAAGGCTTCAACTATTTTATCACTGTCTATGATGACGCTACCTCATGCCATGGTACCAGTTATGCTATCAGAGCAATTGTATCGTTCTTGGACTATTTTGGATGGCCAACCCTATCATAGGAATTAATGTTCATATTGTTTTCATAATTAATTCATATAATTTATATTTTTTAACTATTATTTAGATACAATTTTGTTATGAAAAGAATAGTCATTATTTTAATTATATTTTTTGGTTTTTATGGGCTTTACCAAGTACCTATTTATTTGAATCAACAAATTATTGATCAAGAAGAGGCGGTTGTTTTGAGAATTAATAATGCATTAAATCTTGATTCAAATTATGAGGAATTAAGTCTTAAGTGGTTTTCACTCGATCAATTTATTATTAATCCTGAACTGCATTTTAAAAATATTTCTCTACGCTTAAATGAACAAGATGACAATCCTCTTCTAGTTGAAAGGTTTTATCTTAAGATTGACTTAATGAGTTCAATTATCAACAGAACTTTAGTTCTAAAAACAATAGTAATTGATGGCAGTGAGCTTCTATTTACACATGATAAGGATAAGGGCTTCTTAATGAATCAGATTCCCCTTAAACAATTCTTTATTCTAAAGAAAAAAAAATTAAATCGACCTTCATTGGAGTTAAAGAACATTAAAGCCAGTGCTCAAAATCTTGAGAGTATACAAAAAGGCTTTGGCCTTCAGAGTGTGTTACAAAGTAAAGAATCTGAATTTAATATTAATTTATATTGGCCGACTCTCCCAAAAAGAAACGAGATTCTTAGTGCAATGGGTACCGCTAGAATAAAAATAAAAAATGGGGAGATTGATACAAAAAAAAGAGTACCTGGAAAAGCCTTAGGTTTATTGAGTATTTCAGAGTTGCCCAAAAGATTACTTCTCGATTTCAGTGATCTTTTCAGCAATGATTTTTCATTTGATAGGCTAAATGGCGACTTCAGTTTTAGAGATGGACTTGCCTATACTTGTAATTTAACTATCAAGTCAGCTCCTGCAGATGTGGTGATTATAGGTGCAACTGATACTAAGAAAAGGGAATATAATCAAATGGCAATTGTTCAACCAGCTGTCTCTGACATGTTACCAATGGGCGGAGCTATGCTTGGAGGACCAGCAGCTGCAGCCAGTGTTTTTCTTTTCACAAAATTATTTAGAAGACCTTTGAAAGATGTGGGTTTGGCTTACTACTCGATTAATGGAGATTGGAATCAGCCAATCATCACTGATATATCAAAAGACGTAAACCTTTCAATGATAGAAGATTGCAACAACTTCATTCCTGATGTAATTATATCGGAAGAGTTGCATAATAATTCTTAAGTAATAAATTAAGACAGTGATAATGAAGATTGGATCCATTCAAATGAATTCCTCAGATTCCGTACAAGAAAACCTCTCGTTAACGGAATCGCTGTTGATTCAGGCCACTCATCGAAAGGTAGAAATAGTTCTTTTGCCTGAAAATTTTGCTTTTATGGGTTACCCCAAGCAATTAGTTAATGAAATTATGGAAGATTATGGAGATGGTCCCATACAGACTTTTCTTAAAGAGCAGTCGAAACAACTAGGGATTTCGATTATTGCTGGATCGATTCCAATTAAGAATGCAGATGAGAGTAGAAGCTTTGCAAGATCAATTGCTTATGATAATCAAGGCAAAGAGATAGCCTATTATGACAAAATTCATCTTTTTGATGTTGAAGTAAATGGCAAAGCTTACAATGAATCCGCTTCAATAGAGCCTGGGAAAGATGTCATTAATTTTACCCTTGACAGTGAATTGAATGTAAAAGTAGGCCTGTCGATTTGTTATGATGTTCGTTTCCCAGAACTTTATCGTCAACTTGGAGAGATAGATATCATCACCGTACCGGCAGCATTTACTTATGAAACGGGTCAAGCGCATTGGCATACACTTTTAGCCAGTAGAGCTATTGAGAATCTTTGTTATGTCGTGGGTTCAGCTCAATGGGGTGAACATTATGGAAATAGAAAAACGTATGGGCATTCTATGATAGTTGATCCTTGGGGAGAGGTTAAAGATGAACTGTCTCATGGAAATGGATTGGTAGTGTCAGAGATAGATTTAGATTATTTAGCAGAGATTAGAACAAAGTTTCCTGCACTGTCTCATCGGAGACTTGATCATGACTGATCACTTGAGTGAAGCAAGATCGATTCTGCTTGATCCATACAATATAAATGACAATGATATTAGTCACTTGTTGGCCGATCTTTTCTCTTATGGTGCAGACATGGGAGACATCTATTTTCAAGCCATTAATCATGAATCTTGGTCTATAGAAGATGGTGAAGTTAAAAAATCATCCTTCTCAAACAAACAAGGAGTTGGTTTTAGAGCGATAACAGGTGAGAAGTCAGGCCTTGCTTACTCTGAATCGTTTTCAAAATCATCTCTTCAAGATGCAGCGAAGGCTGCAGGGACTATAGCCAATAGCAATAAAACTTTAACTCATAATATTAATTCTCAAATTCAACAACATGACTTGTATCCTCCGATTAATCCAATAGATTCAATAACTGATCAAGAGAAGATTGAATATCTAAAATTAGTTGATCAAAAGGCCAGAGCTAAAGATCATCGAGTCAAAGAAGTTATAGCCACTCTCGCTGGGAATAATCAAGCCATACTCATAGTCGATCAAGATGGAAGATTGGCTTCAGATATTCGGCCCATGGTTAGAATGAGTGTGAATGTTATTGTTGAGGAAGATAACAGAAGAGAACAGGGCTCTAGTGGAGGAGGAGGTCGTATTGGTTATAATTTCTTTGATCAATCGACGATTGAGGAATATGCTGATCAGGCTGTCGATCAGGCTCTATTAAATCTTGAAGCTATTGAAGCACCTGCAGGAGAAATGACAGTAGTGCTTGGTTCAGGATGGCCTGGAGTTTTAATCCATGAAGCTATTGGTCATGGTTTAGAAGGAGACTTTAATAGAAAAAAAACTTCAGCTTTCTCAGGACTTATGGGAGAACAGGTTGCTTCTAAGATTTGTACAGTAATTGACGATGGAACCATGAAAGGAGAGAGAGGGTCACTCAATATTGATGATGAGGGAGAGCCTACTCAACGCACTGTCTTAATTGAAGATGGTAAATTAACCAACTACATGCAAGACAGACTGAATGCGAAATTAATGAATGTAAAATCAACAGGCAATGGAAGAAGAGAGTCTTATGCATCTCAAACCATACCCAGAATGACGAATACCTTCATGATGTCAGGCACTCATGAACATGAAGAAATTATCCAATCAGTTGGTTCTGGAATTTATGCAAAAAACTTTGGTGGAGGCCAGGTTGATATTACATCAGGAAAGTTTGTCTTTTCCGCGAGCGAAGCATATCTGATTAAAAATGGGAAATTAGGCGCTCCAGTCAAAGGAGCTATGCTTATTGGTGATGGCCCTTCAGCTTTAAATCAAGTCACCATGATTGGGAATAATTTAGCTCTGGATCCTGGGATTGGAAATTGTGGTAAAGATGGTCAAACTGTTCCTGTTAATGTAGGTCAGCCGACTATGAGAATTGAAAAACTAACAGTCGGTGGAACAACTTAGTTAACATCATTTGAGAGGCTAACCCAATTGAGCTTCAATAACTTTTTGAGCTTGAGCAGCTCTGTATTCAATAAGCTTATTTTTTATGCTTGAATCAGTAATAGCCATGATTGCTGCTGCATACAATGCACCATTAATAGCACCAGGTTTGCCTATAGCCACAGTGCCTACTGGTATACCTGGAGGCATTTGTACGATAGACATTAATGCATCCATCCCATCTAGTGATCCCGCTATTAGGGGCACACCTACAACTGGGATAATTGTTTTTGCTGCAATAACCCCAGGTAGGGCTGCCGAGAGCCCAGCTCCAGCTATAATGACTTGTACACCATTTTCTTCACATTGAGCTATGTATTCATCGAGTAGATCCGGTGTCCTATGTGCTGAGATCACTCTAGATTCATGGTTAATGTCTAAGTTTTTAAGAGTTTTAGAGGTATTGCTCATTACGTCCCAATCAGATTCTGAGCCCATGATGATTGCTATTTTTATGCTCATAGTATGTTTTTTATAATTTCTTATTTGTTCTGTTTAAGTAGGTTAGAATATACAACTGAATTTTAAACTATTTTTGTATAAAAATTAAATTATATGAGCGAAGAATCGATTGAACATAAAATTAAATTTGCATTAGACTATGCAAAAAGAATAGGCGCAGACCAGTCCAGTCTAAATTTTGGATCTGCTTCAGGTTTTTCGGTAACTGCACAAAATGGATCAATCGATACAGTTGAGAACTACCAAGATCAAAGATTTTCAATAAGCATTTATCTGAATAGTTCGATTGGATCTGCTAGTTCAAATGATTTATCTAATACAACGATTAAGAAAACAATTGAAAAGGCACATAGCTTGGCTAGCTTGACTGCTGCAGATAAATGTAATGGATTAGCTGATAGAGAATTAATGGCACAAGAACCATTAGATTTAGATCTATATCATCCATGGGACATAGACATCCACAAGGCACAAGAGTTAGCCATAGAGTGTGAGCAAGCAGCTCTTAGTTTTAGTTCCAAAGTTATCAACTCTGAGGGTGCGAATGTGGGGAGCTATAAGAATGAGTCCTATTATGCTAACTCGCATGGATTCATTGGAGCGTCAAAATCAACAGGCCATAGTATTAGTTGTACAGCAATTGCGGAGGAGAATGGTTTAATGGAAATGGATTATGACTATACCAGTGAGAGACATCCTGAGGATTTGATAGATCATATTGAAATAGGTGAAAATGCTGCATCTAAGGCATCAGCTAATTTAGGTTCAAAAAAATTAAAAACACAAGAAGCACAAATATTATATTCACCGAGAGTTGCAAAAAGTATTATTAGCCATCTCATGAATGCTATTAGCGGCGGTAGCTTATATAGAAAATCCTCTTTCTTAGTTGACTGTTTGGATAAAAAGATTTGTTCAGAAATCATGAATATTAGGGAGGAACCTCATTTAAAAAGAGGCTCATCCAGTACTTATTTTGACGGAGAAGGAGTTAAAACAAAATCTCGCTCCATTGTTGACCAGGGAAAACTCTTAGGTTATTTGCTATCGAGTTATTCAGCTAGAAGACTGGGAATGGAAACAACAGGTAATGCTGGTGGACACCATAATCTTTTGATCGAGCCTAGTGGACCTGATGATTTTAATGATTTAGTTAAAGGTATGAAGAAAGGATTAATAGTGACTGGTTTGATTGGTTATGGCGTCAATATTGTTAATGGAGATTACTCTAGAGGTGCCAATGGATTTTGGGTTGAAAATGGAAAAATACTATACCCAGTGAGTGAGATAACTATTGCTGGAAATTTGAAAAATATGTTCAACAATATTGAAGCCATTGGAAGTGATATGGATAACAATGGAGCAATAAAAATGGGCAGTTTATTAATCAATAATTTAATGATAGCAGGGCAGTGAAAAATGAGAAATATACTAATTGTTAGTTTAATGCTTTTTATACAACCAGTATTCGGGCATGGAGGTGTGGAACGAAGCTCACTGCTGAAAGAGGCTGATATTCGATTATTTGTTGCTGATAATATGAATTCAGATCTTGTAACAATTGATTTTCCTTCTGGTCAGGTTATCAATCGAGTCTCAACTCCACCATCGATTATGACACTTCAAGTTGGCGGTAATAATAACCATATCTATGCAATGCGAGGCAGGAATACTGATGAAGGTATTATGAGTATTATTTCAACGGGCTATGACAAGGATGAAAAAAGATTTAGACCACCTTATGTTATTCGTACATTAAAATTAGATACTCCTGGAGGAGGAAGGAATAATGGTAGTGGACATATTATGGCAACCGTGGATGGCTATGATGCAGTTTTGACGGAGGGCGATGGAAAAATAATTGTTTTAATGAATGATGAAATTGATGGTTTTTCTAAACTGAGAACTAAAACATATGATCTCGCCGCACCCGATCATTATCATTATCTTGAAGGTCAGAAGTACTTATATATTGGTCATTTATTCAAAGGCTTTGTACAAATACTAAATAAAAACACAGGTGAAGAACTCAATAAGATTGGGAATTGTCCAATGTTACATGGAATGGGAAGAGATGGAGAATCCGGAAGGCTTTTTTTCTCTTGTCGAACTGAAGTTTTAGTTATTGGAACTAAAGGAAAAGAAAGAGCTAAGGAAGTCAGTAGAATTATTTATCCAGATAAAGGCCGGTCATGCGCTGCTTTTTTGAAAGGTAAGCAAAGAGTGCGATGGTGTTATACAGAAGGCATTATTCCTCAACTTTATCGATTGGATGTTTCTGCAAATAACTATGAGTTTGAAACACTAGCAGTCAAGCCCTCTATTAGACAAAGTACTACTGAAGACGGTGAATACCTTCTGATACTAACTAAGCAAGGCAAACTAATTCTTCATGATGGTTTTAGTGGGGATTTCATTAAAGAGATCAAAGTTTCTGAGCCTTTTGATGGCGAATGGAATGAAGATGTTAGTAAAGCTATTCTGCCTGATATTGTATCTCATAATGGGATTGCATATATATCATTGACCCATGAAGGTAGAGTAGTGGAAGTTGATTTAGAAAAAGGGATAGTGAAAAGATATATGGATATTGGTGGCTTCCCTACTAGAATGGTGCTTTTAGCAAAAGAAAATTTAAATTAATTTAACCTTTTGTATATGTTTAAGGTATATATAAATAAGAATAATTTAAATATTAAATAATTTAGGAATAAAAAATGAAAATTAATGCATTGTTTAAAGTACTACTTGTTGGTCTGCTCTCGATTCAACTTCAATTTGAGGTTCATGCGCATAGCGATCATGCAAAAAATATTACAGTTAAGGCGATGTCTACAATGTTGCTTGAAATGAATCATTTTCCCTCAGATATAAATAGAAAAGAGCTTGAAAGAATGATTGCAGACAATGGCACGACTGAGAATGAAAAAATTATAGCTAATGCCATTCTTAAAATTAAACATTCAAGCGATATCAATGATGAAGGGTCTTTGAAAGCATTGATAGATAATTCTGATTCATCAAAGGCAATTAAAAGTCTTGCAACGAGTATTCTTTCTTTTAATCATACTGTAAACCCATCAGATAAAAGAAAGTTAGAGATGATTATTTTTAAAGGCTAGTTTCAGCAATTATTGCTTGGTAAGCATTTCTATATTTATCAGTGGTATTCTCAATAACGTCTTGAGGTAAATCAGGACCAGGAGCAGATTTATTCCAATCCAGCGTTTCTAAATAATCTCTTAAATATTGTTTATCAAAACTAGGAGGGCTAATCCCAATCTTATAATCTTCTATTGACCAGAATCTAGATGAGTCTGGAGTTAATACTTCATCGATTAAGTATAATTCGCCATCACTATCCAATCCAAATTCAAATTTAGTATCAGCAATAATAATGCCTCTTTCATTAGCATGACTGACTCCAAAGTTATAAATATTAATAGCAATTTCTCTAACTTGACTAGCTAACTCTTCACCCAGTAGATTTATAGTTTCTTCATAGGAGATATTCTCATCATGTTCTCCAACTTCAGCTTTTGTAGCAGGAGTATAGATAGGCTTTGGAAGTTTGGATGCCATTTGAAGATTTTTTTCTAGCTCAATGCCACAAACAGCACCTGTTTTTTGATAGTCTTTCCAACCGGAACCAATTAAGTAGCCTCTCACTACAGCTTCAATAGGTAGTGGATTTAATCTTTTTACAATCATGCTTCTATTCTTGAAGTAAGCCAACTGATCATTATCAGATATAATATCTTCAATGTTAAGATCATCGGTTAGATGGTTTGGAACAATGTCTTTAGTCTGATCAAACCAGAATTTTGATAATTGTGTTAAAACCTCTCCTTTACCAGGTATAGGATTAGGTAATACCACATCAAATGCAGACATTCTATCAGTAGTAACAATCAGTAAGTAATGTTCGTTGATTGCATATATATCTCTCACTTTACCTTGAGCAATAAGTTCAAGATTTTGTAATTTTTCATTATTCATTTTTCTATTTCTTAATTGATTTAATTTTTTTTGTAAACTCTAGAATATTTCTATTTAAAAGTAAAACTAGTGCATAATAATATTTTAATAGAGGTTGTAAAATAATGACAGAATTTAAAATAGCTCCATCCATTCTTTCTGCAAATTTTGCATGTCTAGGTAAGGAAGTTGAAGATGTTATTGAAGCAGGTGCCGACTTCATACACTTTGATGTAATGGATAATCATTATGTGCCCAATTTGACCTTTGGCCCCGTTATTTGTCAGTCATTGAGAGATTATGGAATTAAGGCGCCTATTGATGTGCACTTAATGGTTGAGCCTGTTGATAATTTAGTGGAGAGCTTTGCTGGAGCAGGAGCCACATTTATTAGCTTTCATCCCGAGGCATCAAATGATGTATCAAAAACAATTAATCGGATACAAAAGACTGGATGCAAACCAGGGCTTGCTATCAATCCATCTACTTCACTGGATTATCTAAGAGATTCTATTGAGGAGATTGATATTATTATCATGATGTCTGTAAATCCAGGTTTTGCGGGGCAAAGTTTTATTCCTGATGTACTTGATAAATTAACAGAAGCACGATCAATGATTGCAGAATCTGGAAGAGAAATATTCTTAGAGATTGATGGAGGAGTCAAGGCTAATAATATTGCGAGTATTGCTAAATATGGAGCCGATGCATTTGTTTCAGGGTCTGGTATTTTTGGAACCAGTAATTACAAGAAAACAATCAGTCAGATGCGAGAAGAATTAGCACAATTATAAGATAGATTATTTAGCAACATTTCATTGATAATTTCCCCTTAGATGAGTAGACTACCCATCTTTCAAATAGAATAAAATACTAATAAATGAAAACATTTTCTGCTAAAAATGAGGAAGTTGTTAGAGATTGGTACCTAGTGGACGCCAATAACAAAACTTTGGGTAGACTTTCTACGGAAATTGCCTCTCGATTAAGAGGTAAACATAAACCTATTTTTACTCCACATGTTGATACAGGTGACTACATTGTTGTGATTAATGCATCTAAAATTAGAGTTACTGGAAATAAGATGAAAGATAAGATGTATTATAAGCATACTGGTTATATAGGAAATCTAAAATCAATGAATCTATCAACCATGTTAGAAAAAAATCCAGAGAGAGTTTTAATGAAATCAGTTCGTGGTATGCTGCCAAAAAATAAACTTGGTAATGCGATGATTAAAAAATTAAGAATATTTTCAGGATCGGAGCATACTCATGATGCTCAGCAACCCGAACTACTAGAAATTTAAATACTTATGGCATCAGAAATACATTACGGAACCGGAAGAAGAAAAACTTCAACAGCTCGAGTCTTTATTCAAAAAGGAAAGGGCAATATAGTGGTTAATAAAAAACCTCTCGATGAATTCTTCGATAGAGAAACCGCTAGAATGATTGTTCGTCAGCCACTGGAGCATACTGATTTATTAGATAAAATCGATGTCACTGCAACCGTTAAAGGCGGAGGTGGAAGTGGTCAAGCTGGAGCTATCAGACATGGGCTTAGTAGAGCACTTTTAAGTTATGATGATAATTTAAGACTCTCTTTGAGAGAGCGTGGGTTTTTAACCAGAGATGCTAGAAAAGTTGAGAGAAAAAAAGTTGGCTTAAAGAAAGCAAGAAAAGCCACACAGTTTTCAAAGCGTTAGATTCAGTTTATTTCCATCATTCTTTCTTGTAGGCGCTTTTCTGGTATTGGAGAGTAACCACCCATAACATTATCAATCATATTTTTAGGCTTAGAAGTAGCCGGGATAATATTTGTTACTGCTGGATTAGCTAGGATAAATTTTAAAAAATACTGAGCCCAGCTATTAATATTAAAGTCTCTAGACCAATCTGGAAGTGCTTTATTTTTTACTTCTTTGAATAATTTTCCTCTCATGAATGGACGATTGATAATTGTTGCTATATTCATATCTTGGCATAAGGGCAATAGTCTATTTTCTGCTTCTCTTTCCCCTAATGAGTAATTGAATTGTGCAAAATCAATAGATTCTTTTTTTATAATATTTTCCATTGCATCAAAGGCACTTGCTTTATAGTGAGTGATTCCAATATATTTAATTTTACCTTCATCTTTAAGTTCCCTAAGAGTTTTAATATGTGTTTTCCAATCCTTCAGATTATGTATCTGGATAAGATCAATTTTGGCAGTATTGATTTTTTTAAACGAAGAAGATATTTGTTTTTTTCCTTCAGCATCTCCATTTGTCCATACCTTAGTAGCAAAAAAGAATTCATTATTGATATTTAGCTCTTTGGTAATAATTCCTGTAATTTCTTCTGCCATTCCATACATAGGAGAAGTATCAATCATGCTGCCACCATTCATTATCAGTATTTCTAATATTTTTTTTCTAATCCCTAGTAATGCCTCTTTTGGCTCCACATCAAATACTCTTGAGGTACCTAATCCTATAACTGGAAGAAGTTCTTGAGAGGATGGAATCATTCTTTTAACCATCAATTCTCTCGACAGCAGAGAAGTAAAATTTATAGAAGTTGCAATAGAAGAAAGTCCTAAAAATCTCAAGAGATCTCTTTTTGATAAGCTCATTCTTTTTTATATACTTTTATTTCTTCTCCATGACCTATTATCAAAAGGTCTGCTGGTCTTAATGAGAAGATACCATTAGTAACTACACCTGCTATATTATTTATTCTTTTCTCTAACTCTGGTGGATTTAAAATCTTGAGATTATGAACATCAAGAATGATATTCCCATTATCTGTAACAAAGCCATGTCTCAGTTCTGCCTGACCACCAAGTATTGCTATTTCTCTAGCAACAAATGACTTCGCCATAGGTATAACCTCAATGGGTAATGGAAACCTACCCAAGATATCAACTAACTTTGAATTATGTGCAATGCAAATTATTTTTTCAGAGGCATTAGCGATAATTTTCTCTCTAGTCAAAGCTCCGCCACCTCCTTTGATCATATGTAAGTGATTTGTTACCTCATCTGCACCATCAATATATAAATTAGGTTTACCTACTGATGAGAGTTCATCGACTATAAATCCAGCATTTTTCAGTCTTTTAGTTGAGTCTATTGAACTGGAAACGATAGATTTTATTTTATGCTTAACACGATCAAGATGATCAATCAGATAGTTGACTGTAGATCCAGTTCCTATACCAAGAATACAATCTTCTGTCACATAATTTAATGATGCTATGGCAGCATTTTCTTTTTCATGATCATTGTTCATAGTTTATTCTGACACATCCATGTCGATATCTGAATGGTATATTCTAGATTCAGTGAAAATCATATCCAATGGTATATCCCACCGATTGGGTTCTATTTTCTTATACTTTTGAAATTCGTATGCAATTCCAACTAGAATTGGATTTTTTTCATTATTTTTTAATATCTTTTTTTCAAGTGTTCGATCATAGAATCCTCCTCCCATACCAATTCGATTCCCCAATGGATCAAAAGCAATAAGCGGCATAAAAATTAGATCTAGTTCAAATGCTGAAATTTGGAATTTTTGATCTACTATTGGTTCTGGGATGTGGAATCTATTATTTTTTAGTTCAGAAGTATTTTTATATTCACCAAATAATAGTTTCTTTTTTTCTATAATCGGTAAAAAAACTTGCCTATTCTCTTGCCAAAGTATTTCACATAACTGATGCACATCAACTTCATTTTTTACTGGGTAGTAGATGCCAATTTTTGTAAGTTCTTTAGAAAATTCAAAAGATTGAATTTTTTCTACTATTAATTTAGAAGTTGAATGAACATCTTTTTTACTCAAGTTCGATCTTTTATCTTTAATAGTGTTTCTAATTTTATTCATTAGATTTTGAGTTCTTGAAAACCGTCCACAATGACGTAATTTATTGTTGCTCTCAGGCCAAAGCAATTAAGGTGGGTTCTGACGCATTGGAGCAGGCTTCCCATAAGAGGTAATGCTCAAAACCAATGCAGACATTGATCCCTATATATAAAATTAAGGGCCGAGAGTCCTTCAATAAATCTCGTTCATCGCAGGCGGTCATTCTATTATTGTAGCTTTAATTCAGTTTCAGAGTTGAGAGAATTTTTAACTTGTTTATTAATTCCATCCAATCTTTTTTTAATTTCAATCATATCAAGATCTGCATCATGTTCAGTCCTTATATTAGCAGCCATATCTGAACTTCCATTGATTGCATCTCTTGCAATATTAAGAGCCGCCATAACTGCAATTCTATTGATACTAAAAGCTGTTCCTTGTGATTTAATTTTTGTCATCGTTTCATCAACTAAGGTAGCAGCTTTTATAAGAAATGTTTTTTCTTCAGGAGAGCATTTAATGGTAAATTCTTCACCCATAATTTGAATAGTTACTTTTTCACTCATGCGCTATTTTCAATTTCATTTAAGCGATCTAAGATCGTCTCTGCTTTATCCTTAGCAAGACTATTTTTCTGTTTCATTTCTTTGTAGTCTTCAATTAGTTCGGAATTCTCATCTTTAAGTGATTGATTTTCAAGGTACATCTGATCTTTTTCTTTGATGAGGTCTTCGATGCGGTTTTCTAATGAATCTATGGCGGATAAAACTTCATTTTCAGATATACTTTTCATATCTATAACTATAATTTGATCCAATCAATCGGTCAAATAAGCTTGAATATTTAATAAAAAATAACTTTAAACTATAATAAATCATGAATTACAAAGAACTAGAAGCCCTGAGAAAAAGTGCCTCAGATACAATAAGTATTGCTGAATATCACGGCAATATCTGCTCATATTTATGCTGCAGTATTGATTCTTTTGATGACTTGCTACCCTCAGAAAAGAGCGATGATCAAAGTAGTGTATCTATTCAGGTTCTAGAATTTAGAAATGCTTTATTGGACTTAATTGAGGAAACCTCTAATGCACTTAATTCTTCTGATTTACCATTTCTATTACTTCTGCCTAATGATAATGAATCATTAGAAAAAAGAACGACAACACTATCTATGTGGTGCCAAGGTTTTATTGATGGTTTGGGATTAATTGTCTCAGAGAATAGCAGTGATATAGGAGAGTCATCAATGAGTTTATTAACTGAAATAATTGAAGATTTTTCTCAAATCTCTACACTACATATCCAGTCAAAGGAGAATGATGAAGAGGAAGAATTAGCATTTATTGAATTGCTTGAGTATGTTCGAGTGAGCACAGAGTTGATATTTGAAGAAATCAAAATAAAAATATGAAAAATAGAGAGTATAAATCTAGAAGAAATAAGCTTGCAAAGGCAATAGGCAAAGATGGAGTTGCAATTATTGCTACTGCTGATTTAAGCACTAGGACCAATGATACTGATTACCCATTTCGTTCTGATAGTGATTTTTATTATTTAACTGGGTTTTTAGAGCCTAATTCTCTTATGCTTCTAGCTCCTGGACGTCCTGAAGGTGAATTTATTTTATGTGTTAGACCTAAAAATCCACTAATGGAGACTTGGGAAGGACATATGGAAGGTTTGAATGGAGTGATAAAAAATTATGATGTTGACCAATCTTTTGACATAGCAAATATTGACGTTGTTTTAAAAGATCTACTGTATGGAAAAGAAAAAATATTCTATTCAATTGGAAAAAATAATTTTTATGATGAAAAAGTAACAGAAGTATTTAAAGTCCTGAGAGAGAGTCAACGCCAAGGCGGGGTAGTCCCTAATGAAATTGTATCTATAGATACCATCATTCATGAGATGAGACAAATCAAATCAAGGAAAGAAATACAGTTGATGAAACAAGCAGCCCGAATTGGAGTTGAGGCGCATCTTAGAGTAATGAGAGAATGCAAACCCAGTATTTTTGAATATCAGATAGAGGCATCCATTAATCATCAATTTGGTCAATATGGAGCTGTGCCCTCATATAATAGTATTGTGGCATCTGGAGATAATGCTTGCACACTGCATTATGTTGAAAATAAATCGCAAATGAAGGAAGGCGATTTACTATTAACAGATGCTGGTTGCGAGTTTCAAATGTATGCATCAGATATCACTAGAACAATACCCATTTCAGGACAATATACTAAAGAGCAAAAAGCTATTTATTCAATCGTTTTAGAAGCACAAATAAGTGCCATTAACTCAGTAAAGCCAGGTCAGACTTTCGAAAATATGCAAAAGAATTGTATTGAAATTATCACAAGAGGTTTAAAAAAGTTAGGCATACTTAAGGGAAGTGAAGCCAAGCTCATTAAAGAAGAATCTTATAAAGAATTCTATATGCATGGCATCGGACATTGGTTGGGAATCGATGTTCATGATGTTGGTTCTTATGTTAATGAAAAAGGCAGATCTAAGCCATTTGCTCCTGGTATGGTGATTACTGTTGAACCAGGAATTTATATTTCTAAGAAGTCAAAATCAATTGATAAGAAGTGGAAAGGAATTGGAATCAGAATTGAGGATGATGTTCTAATAACATCGTCAGGTTGCGAAGTTCTATCTGGCAAACTTCCTAAAGAAATTGATGCTATTGAAGCCATAATGTCTAGTCACTAATAAGAAAAGGAAATAACTATGTCAATAATAGTCTGCGGTTCAGTCGCTTACGATAACTTAATGGAATTTGAAGGTAATTTTGGAGATTATATTTTGCCTGATCAAATTCATATTCTGAGTGTAGCATTCACAGTTCCAAATCTCAGAAAGGAGTTTGGAGGATGTGCGGGCAATATTGCTTATAATCTGAACCTTTTAGAAATGAATCCTATTATTAATGCCACAGTCGGACAGGATTTTGATACCTATAAACAATGGCTTGATAAAAACAATATTTCTACGGAATCTATTAAGGTGCTTACAGATAAGTATACCCCTCAGTGTTTTATTACTACTGATGCTAATAATAATCAACTGACCTCCTTTCATCCTGGTGCCATGGATGATGCTCATCTTAATCCCATATCTAATCGTGATGATATTGAGCTTGCTATTATTGCACCAGATGGAAAACTAGGAACACTTCAACATGCCAAAGAACTATATGAAAGAGGCATCCCTGTAATATTTGATCCAGGCCAGGGTATCGTTTTATTTAACAAAGAGGAAATAGAGCAACTGGTTTCCTTATCTGATTATGTGGTTCTAAATGAATATGAATCTACTTTGTTGGCTGACATTATGAGTCAGGAAATTGTTGATATAGCTTCAACATTGAAAGCAGCAATAGTCACTAAAGGTGCTAAAGGTTCAGATATTTATGTAGATAAAGAGATGATACATATTGATCCTATCAATGTAGATAATGAAGCTGATCCTACAGGGTGTGGCGATGCTTATCGAGCAGGATTAATTTATGGAATTATTAATAATTTGCCATGGGAAAAAACTGGAAAAATTAGTTCCATGATTGGTGCAATTAAAGTTAGTCATAATGGCACTCAAAATCATACTTTTAAAATTGATGAACTTTTAGCAAAAATTTAAGCCGAAGAGAATTTATACTTTTCTGACCAAGAGTAGATAATTGGTACAATAATTAAGCTTAAAAAGGTTGAGCTAATCATTCCACCAACGACAGCAATGGCAAGTGGTTGACTCAATTCAGTGCCAGAACCGATTCCAAATGCCGGCATTAACATCGCTAATATTAGTGTGAGCGTAGTCATTAAAATAGGTCTTAATCTTCTTGGGCAAGCTTCTAGCAATGCTTCATCAATGCTGTATCCACTTTCTCTTTCTTGATTGGTTCTATCAATGAGTAAGATGGAATTTTTTGCCACTAATCCTGTTAGTAAGACCAGTCCAGTCATTGAAAACACATTAAGAGACGAGCCTACCAACCATAAACCAAAAGTTCCACCAATGATTGCTAGAGGTTGTGAGACCATAATAATGAGTGGTTGGCTGAATGAATTAAATTGAGAAGCAAGAACCATATACACTAAGAGTAGGCCTGTGAGAAAGGCAAAAAGCATCTGAGTACTGGTTCTTTTAAATTCTTTTGCTCGGGCAAAGAATCCAACTTCATATCCCAGAGGAAGAGTGTCTTCAGCAGCTGTTTCTATGATATCAATAGCTTCACTGATTGGGACTGTTGGATCACTGTAAAAGTAGACACTGTAACCTCTGTTTAAGCGAGTAATCTCTGAAGGCCCTACATCTTCTCTAAAAGTTGCAACTGTATCTAATCTAACTAAATTATTATCTGGTGTTCTCAAATATATTTTATTAAGGTCACCAATTGTCATATCACGCTCTGCTTTGAGTCGAACCTTATAACGCTCTCCATCACCAACAGAATCATTGTATCGAGCTACATCAATGCCACCTGCAAATATATTAGCAGCTTCAGCTACTGTTCTAGTGGATAGCCCTAATTCTGATATTAATTCTCTATTTATATCGAGGTTTACTTGAGGTAGATTCATTTCTAGGCTTGAATCAACGTTACCTAATTGTGGCGAATCTTCCAACTTAATTAAGAATTGTTGTACTGCGGACTCTAGAACATTTAAATCAGGCCCAGAGATTGTAAATTGCATTGCCTCACCCCTAGTACCAGAAGCAAAAGAAAAACCTGAAGGGAATGCTTTGATTCCTGGTATTGATTTTAAGTCATTTCTGATCTTTGGGATCATATCGTACTGCTTTATTTTTCTGATATTCCTTGATTTTAGTTTTACATAAATCACACCAATATTGACTGCTTGGCTTTCTATGCCTGCTCCCATGACTGTAAAGAGTGATTCAATATCATCGTATTTTTTGACTATTGATTCAGCTTTTAAAAGACGATCGTTAATATACTCGAGACCGGTTCCAACAGGTGTTTTAACTGTGATAACAAATTGACCTTCATCTTCTTCAGGAAAAAAACCACCGCCGAGTTGGCCAAATAAGAGGAGGGTAATCATAAGAAAGGGTAGCCCCGATAGTAAAACTTTCTTTTTATGAGCTAGAGACCATCTAATTAACATTTGATATTGATTTTCAATTTTCTTAAAGCCTTCATCGAAGCGGTTAAAAATGTGGTTTGTGTTTTGAGTTGGTTTTAAAAATTTAGAACAAAGCATTGGTGTTAATGTTAATGCTACAAAGGTTGAAACTACAACGCCTGTAGATACAACTATACCAAAAGATTTAAAAAACCGAGCTGCGATACCTTCCATGAAAAAAACAACAGTAAATAAGGCAACCAAAACAAGTGTTGATGCAACAATAGGTAGAAATACTTCATTAGCTCCTTTTATGCTTGCTCCGTATCGGTCCGGATTGGATTTATTCATATTTAAATTTCGTTGAGAGTTTTCTAAAACAACAATCGCATCATCCACGACAATACCTATCAATAGAAGCAATCCCAGCATCGTCATTGTATTCAGTGTGAGTCCAAAGAGATACATAATGAAAATAGAACCAAACAAAGACACTGGTATTGTTGCACTGACAATGGCCATCCCTGTAAAGCTTCTTAAAAAAAGTAAAACTATCAAGGCTGCAAAGACTGCACCCACTATTAAGTTTTGTCCTAAACCATTAATTAATGAGTAAATATACTCACTGTCATCTTTTGCAATATCAATAGTGATACCCTCTGGAAGAGTAGGGTTGATAACTGTTTCAATTCTTTCTTTTACTCTTTCAACAATTTGTACAGTATTTTCACCTCTAATTTTTGTCACACCAATTCCAATAGCAGGTTTTCCATTGAATCGTGCCATTTTTCTAAAATCTGATACATCATCAGTAATTTCAGCAATATCATTCAACCGTATGGATCTATTTTGATCATAACCGATAATAATTTTTCCAACTTCTTTGGGGCTATGAGATTCTAGATCAAGCTTGAGAAGGTCTTCTTTCTTTTGATCGATGAGAAATCCACCTGATAGCTTGATATGTTCATTTTTAAAAGCAAAAACAATATCTTGTACAGTAATTCCAAAAGCACTCATTCGATCAAAATTTAAATTTACTCTGATAGTTCTTTCCTGCTCACCACCAATACTTATACTTGCCACTCCATCAATTGTTTCCAGTCTTTTTTTAATAATATTTTTTGCATAAACACTTAATTCTTGAAGCGTTCTATCGCCTGTTAGAGAGAGCCATATGATTGGAATTTCACCACTTTCAATCTTAGTAATAATAGGTGGTTTCGCATCTTCAGGAAGTTTATAGAGGATTTGATTGACCTTCGATTGAACATCATTGAAGGCTATTTCTAGATCTTTTTCTAAGAAAAACTGAGCAAAAACATTAGATACTCCTGGAGCCGATCTTGATCTTACATCTTCAATGCCAGGAATACTATTGACTGCTCCTTCAACAATATTAGTCACACTAGAATCAACAACATCAGGATTGGCTCCTGGTAGCAAAGTAGTCACTGAGATAAGAGATAGATCAATATCAGGTGTTCTATCTATTGATATTCTATTTACGGAGATGATACCAAATAGAACAATCAGTAGATTTAGCATTGCTGCAAATACATAACGTTTAACAGATATTTCTGCAATACTCATTTAATCGTTATTAATATTGATTACACTACCATTTGTTAAAAAACCTGCACCATCAAGGGCAACAATATCTCCCTTTCTCAAGCCCGATGTGATTTGAATGAGGCCATTTTTCTCAAGGCCTGTATTTACTGATCGTTCGAGCACTGTGTTTTCATTAAGAAGATAGACAACATTGCCATTGGAGCGCCTCACTACCGATAGTTGAGGTAACACTAGAGCATTTTTTACAGTGGATAAAATAATGGTTGCCTGTGTGCTAGCTCCAGGAACCCAAGATCCAGGATTTTCAAAATCTACGATAGCAGTTATAGAGCGACTATTTGCATTAATATCTGGTTTAATATCTTTGATTGTAGTTTCAATTAATTGATCTATCGATGTTGGTGTAGTGAGATATACGCTTAATCCTTTTTTTAACTTCAAATTCTGATATTCAGGGAAAGATAATGCAACTCTAAGGTTCTCGGTATCAACCAACTCAAAAACTATTACACCGGTTTGAACAAAGTCACCAACATCAATATTTTTAGCAGAAACCTTCGATTTAATGGGTGCTTTAATTTCAGTCTCTTCTATTAATCTTTTGCTATTGTTAAGTTGTGCTTCAGCCGCATTGATTTGTTCTTTTAATGCATTATATTCAGCGCGAGTGCGATCAATCATTTCTTCAGATACAAGACTATCTTTGAATAATTGTTCAGCTCTTTTTAAATCGAGTTCTTGGTTGATCAATAAAGCTGATAATCTAGCCATTTCTGCCTTAGACTGTGCAAATTGTAGTGTATATTTTTCAGGATCAATTTTTGCTAAAACTTGACCTTTATCCACTTCATCACCAATATCAGCAAGGATTTCAATGACTCTTCCAGAGACTTCCGCCGCTAGACTTGGTGATGCACGACTATAGATCATACCCATGACACTTTCTTCTTCTGTTAGGTCTATTGAGCTCACAGCAGTTGTGCTGATTGTTATCTGAGCAAGGAGACTTTGTGAACTAGAGAACACTACTATGAAAAAGAAAATTAACTTAAATTTTTGTCCCATAAAGATCTCAGCTTTTTATTAAACCATTGATCAGATTCTCAGTTACTTGATGTGAAAGATTATTATTATTTTCAGGTCTCAAGTCACCTAGTATCTCGTTAATGGTGTCTTCAAACACAAGGTAAATAAAAGTAGGAGAGAGAAGTTGTATAGCTAATATCTTGCTATCACAAGAACTTGTAATTTCTTTATTATGCTTTGCTTGATCAATGAGATTAACAACAAGATTAACGTTTTTTTTAAGAAAAAAAGTTTGCTTGCTTCCTTTCTTTTTTTTCTTATCAACAAGATCAGAAAATTCTTTTAGAAGAAGTTTAGTTTTTTGAGGATCACTTTTTAATATTTTTAGATGTTCTTTTATAAAGTATCTGATCTTATCAAGATAAGTGCCTTCGATATTTTCCGTTTTTTTTAATAGTTCTTCTGTTCTTTGATGACATTTAAATAGTAATTGATTGTATAAATCTTCTTTTGACTTGAAATGATGATATAGGTTGCCCTTGCTCATTCGTGATTTCTGAGCAATTTGATCCATAGAAACAGAATTAAAACTTCTTTCTGAAAAGAGTTTTTCTGCTGTTTTAAATATAGTATCTATGCCATTCAAAAATTGAGCCTCTCTACAGCATCAGTTAATTGCAAAAATTAATCAATAATTTTTCGTTGTGAAGTATAACCTTTCTTATCCGATACAGAATGTCTAATATTCTTAAAAGTTATACATTTTCCTGCTTTTGCATTCACTGTAAAAGCAATAGCATTTTGATGTTTATCTGCATAATTCTTGCAAGCATCTACGCTTCTCAACTTTTTAATAGCATAGATATGCCCACTGATTGAGACTTCGTTCTCAATTGGAGACCAATTTGCACCATAACTCATTGCAGGCACCATTAATACTAAAGATAAAACAAATTTGATTATATTATTTATGAACATTATTTCCTCCTAAAATTTATATATAATAACCGACTGGTTGGTCAGTATATACATAAATAAAAAGGTTTCAATATTTTTTATTTAGTTCTTTTAATTCAGCAATAAAATTAGTTTCTCCACTCTCTATTTGAGTCAATTTTACAGGTATATAGTCTAAATCTTCTGCTAACCAAAGCATATTTTCTTTATCAGAACCCATTTTACTATGCCTGACTTTTACACAATTGAATTTTCCAAATGGGACTGTAATTATTTCAATTCCTGAAAAAAGTTCTACTTCTATATTTTCAATCTTATCTTTATCTAAGATTTTTAAAGTCGTTAAGTTTTTATTTTCTTTTATGGAATTAATAATATCTAACTGAAGAAGAACTCGATCAATCATTTTCTCTTCAAGTATTAAATCTATTTTTCTTTCTTTGTAATAACCATCAATTTTATTTACTTCCCAATTGAAGTTTGCCTCAGATTGGAAATCTTTTATGGAGTTATCCAGATTGTATTTAATCGGTTTTAGTTGATCATTTTCCTTTTTAAATACACTTTGCTCAGTTATTTTTCCATCAGCAAGAACTTTCCAGATACCTATTGCATTAGTGGACATCTCGTAACTATAGGTATCATCTTTGTTGCTAATTAATATAGATCTTAGCTGACCTTTAGCTGGTCCTATATACGCATCATATAGTGCATTAAAATCTGGTGGTAGTGCCCAGATAGAATCCATATACGTTACTAATGATAGGAATGTGATAAGGATTAAATGCTTCATTATTAAATATTACATTAGTTTTGAAATTGTCTGAGTACGCCATTTTTCAGACATTTCAATCTGGTTGAAACAAAATATATGGTATCCAGCAAGATTGGTTTCATCAATATCTTTATACTCATAAATGTTTGTCACTAGTTTATCTGGGTTGTAGACACTAGATTTCATTAATTCTGTCGCAACTTGAGATTTTTTTCGCAAGAAACGTAAGGAGTCCCCGACACCTATTCTAAGAGAAGTTCTAAGAAGACGTCCTCGCTCAATGATACCAGGCAATCCGACCCAAACTGGAAGATCGACACCTTGTTGTTTAATCGAAACCAACCAGTCACCTAATATATTTGCATCAAAACACATTTGAGTAACAATGTAATCGGCTAAATTTTTTTTCTTTTCAAGTGCTTCCATTAAGATATTCTCATTAATATCTGGATGCCCCTCAGGATGTGCAGCAATTCCAATCTTTTTTATACTATGACCTGATTTCTTTAATGCTTTTAGAAGATCATAGGCATCATTAAACTCACCTATGGGTTCAAGTCGGTCACCACCAGGAACAAAAATGCTCTCAACACCTAATTCATCTAGTTTTTTAACAATACCTTCAAGATGTTTTTTCCCACTTACGCATTTCGCTGCAATATGCGGAATAACCTTAAAACCTTGCATCATAAGTTTTTCACTCAGCTTCATAGTTGCATCTATACCTTTTGTCGGTGAGCATGTGACAGCCACATGCATATTTGGCTGAAGAGCACCGAGCTTCTCTTCAATACCTGAAACTGGAATAATTTCCATATAAGCCTTTTCCAGATCCTCTCGCATGCGTTTAGTGACAGCTTCTGAAGGTTTGTTCATGTTAATAGTTTTCTCATATCAAGCTGATTTTCTATTTCAACCTTTTTGTACTAATACTTAAGAGGGGATATCATGACAAAAAATAGTAATTTTTTAAGCAGAGCTTTGTTGACGCTCTGCCACCATAGCCACTGCAACAGCAGCTGCCTCAGCTGAATCTCTACAATATCGATCTGCACCAACGTATTCTCCAAATTCTTCATTCAATGGTGCGCCCCCAACAAGAACGATATAATCATCTCGTATTCCTTTATTTACCATTTCATCAATCACTACTTTCATATAGGGCATGGTTGTTGTGAGAAGAGCCGACATTCCTAAGATATCGGGTTTATGTTTTTCCATTGCAGAAAAATAATCTTCCACCGAACTATTAATACCAATATCAAACACCTCAAAACCTGCTCCTTCAAGCATCATGCCAACAAGATTTTTTCCAATATCATGAATATCGCCTTTAACCGTCCCTATAACCACTTTACCAACTGGTTTAGCGCCGGTCTCAGCTAATAAAGGTTGAAGGATAGCCATGCCGCCTTTCATAGCATTCGCTGCTAATAAAACCTCTGGGACAAAAAGAATTCCGTCTCGAAAATCAATGCCAACAATAGTCATTCCAGCCACAAGAGCCTCATTTAATACCTTTTCTGCAGACCAATCACGTGACAATAGTATATTAGTGCCTTCTTCTATTTCTTCCTTAAGGCCATCATATAAGTCATCATGCATTTGTTCCACAAGCTCTTCATCTGATAAATCAGCTAAAATAAGATCCTCTTCATTCTCTTCATACGAGTCGCTCATAACATAATCTCACTCAATTGTTGTTGGTAATCTAAAATACTTCTTCATGATTTGAATCAATAATCCCTATCTTCAAATTCAGATTTTCTCTTAGTTATAAATTCAAGTAAAGCTTCATCAATTGCAGGATCCAATGGGGGAGCTTCGTACTCTTTTAACATTTCTTTCCATTTTAGATTGGCGCGCATTGCACAGTCAAAACTTCCTTCTTCTTCCCATTGCTCGAAACTGTTGTTATCAGCAATTTCAGACCGATAAAAAGCAGATTCAAAATTAGCATGTGTATGTTCTGCACCTAAAAAGTGACCGCCTGGACCAATCTCCCTGAAGGCATCCATTGCTTGAGCATTTTCAGACAATTCAACACCTTCAAGCATCACAGCAAGCATACCCGCTTGATCTGCATCCATTATAAATTTCTCATACCCCATAGAAAGCCCGCCTTCAAGCCAGCCAGCTGTGTGCAGCATAAAATTGACTCCTGCTAAGGCTGAAGCTTGCAATGTATTAGCTGATTCATAAGCAGCTTGTGCATCAGGAATTTTTGATGCGCACAATCCACCACCACTTCGAAAGGGCACTCCTAATCGTCTTGCAAGTGCACCCACAATTGTCATTACATGACCAGGCTCTGGAGTGCCAAATGTGGGAGCTCCCGATTGCATAGAAACTGCGCTTGCAAATGTCCCAAATATAACCGGAGCCCCTGGTTTAACTAGTTGAATATAAGCCATGCCTGCGAGTGCTTCAGCAAGAATCTGTGTAACGGTACCTGCTATTGTAACTGGTGACATCGCTCCAGCCAGAATAAAGGGTGAAATCATTGTTGCCTGATTATGCTCAGCATACACAGTGGCAGAACCAAGCATTGTGTCATCAAACGTTAAAGGTGAATTAGCATTAATCAAGCTGGTTAAGACAGTATTTTCTTCGACAAAGGTTTCGCCAAAAACTAGCTTTGCCATTGTCACTGTGTCTTCAGCTCTTTCCGGGTGGGTTACCGATCCCATAAATGCTTTATCGCTGTATTTGATATGACTGTATATCATGTCAAAGTGACGTTTATTGACAGGGACATCAACTGGCTCACATATCGTTCCTCCCGAGTGATGAAGGTTTGGACTCATGTATGCTAATTTTACGAAATTTCTAAAATCTTCAATTGTTGCGTATCGCCGACCTTCATCTAAATCTCTAACAAATGGTGATCCATAAGCTGGAACAAGAACTGTTCTTCGTCCCCCAATAATAACATTATTATTGGGATTCCTTGCGTGTTGAATATATTCTCTTGGAGCATTTGATTGAATGATTTTCCGACAAAATCCTGGAGGAAAATGAACGCACTGACCATCAATATCAGCGCCAGCATTTTTAAATAAATCTAGAGCTTTTGGGAAATCACGGAATTCAACTCCAATTTCCTCAAGTAGGATATCGGCATTCTTTTCTATTAAAGCCAGTCCTTCCTCATTTAAAATTTCATAATACGGAATATTACGTTCAATATAGGGTCGATATTTTCTTGTGCCTTGCTCCCTGGCTGCTATTTTCTTTCTTCTTCCACCAGTTTGTCTTCTGCGTTTCCTTTCTGACATAAGTGTACCTTGTTCCTGTTAAGAACGAACTCTCTCATTATTAGGATCATAGAGACATCCCTTGCCAACTATCTGAACCGTCATGGGATAAATACCATCACCGTCTTCATTAAAGTACTCCAGCGACAATGACTTCCCTGGTATAGCAATATTTTTGGGCAGGTAACCCATGATTACGTGTTTTTTGATTGATGGGCAGTACGACATGCTGGTGCTATAGGACCTACGGCCTTTACTATCTATCGGTACTTCACCTGTATCAGGATCGATGATTGGTGAGATGCCAACTGGATAGCGCGAACCAGTACCTGACATATCTAGGTTATCCAGCGTCATGGTGCATAGAATTGCACTAGGCTCTTCTTCTCGATGAGCAAGATGCGCTGCTTTACCATGGAAGTCCGCTTCTTTGACCTTAGGTCTTTCAACAGCGGATTCACAGGCATTGTATTCTGTTTCTAGATCTGCACCTTGAAGTCGAAAGCTCTTTTCAAGGCGTCGACTGTTAGCATAAGTTTCGATACCAACTGGCACAACTCCAACCTCAAGCAATGAGTCATAAAGTGCTAGACCTTCTTCACTGTCATTGTTCAAATAGATTTCCCAGCCGCTTTCACCGACGTAGGAAATGCGTGCTGCCCAGACATCGATCGTTTTTCCACCAGATAAATTGAGGGTCAGGTATTTTGCTGCAACAAAGGGGAAATTCTCAATGCTGATTTCATTAGGATCAATAAAATGACCCAGAGCATCTTTTGCCTGAGGTCCCCATAATCCTAAAGTTGAAATATCGTGGGTCCGAATATTGATGTCTGCTTCCAGTCCCAGATCATCCCTATAATTTCGCAAGGTCACCCAGTCTCGGTTGCCATCGGCACCACCGGTAACTACTCGATAACGATCTGTGCCTAAGCGGGAGATGGTTAAGTCTGCATGGACACCACCATCTTCGTCCAGGAAGTTAGTATAGATGATTCGTCCTTCAGAGCTTTTGCCACCAACTTTCGCTACAGAAAGATACTCCAACATGCGTTCTGCATCTGAGCCCTCGATATCCATAATTGCGAAATGCGATAGATTAATCATCCCAGCTGATTCACTCATGGCTAGATGTTCTGCGTTAGCGATCTCATAGGGTACATGGCGTCGATCCCATTCGTTTTCTCGAACCGGTACTTGTTGCAAATAATTGTCAAGTCTTTGCCGATTGTTCTCATAGGCTAAGGCACGTTCCCAGCCGGCAACTTCGTTATCAAAATAGCCCCCAAGTTCTTTTTCCCTTGAATAAAAGGGACTGACGAATAGTTCTCTTTGGCTAATATAGGGCTCTCTAGGGTGAACAGCAGGGGTATAGATCGTTTGTGCATTCTCAAAAGCTCGTGTTTTAACGAACTCTTTTTCTTTTTGTGCGGGATAAAATCTGGCAATGTCAAAAGAGTGCATGTCCACCTGAGTTTTGCCATTGACTATTTGTTCGGCACACAACCTTGCACATCCAGGACCATCCTTAACCCACACTGCTTCGCATAACCAAAAGCCTCTGACTTCAGGACTTTCACCGATTAAAGATCCAGAATCAGGAGTTACGGATAGCAGGCCATTGAATGAACTTCTTTCATCCCAACCTAATTCATTAAGTATAGGTGTCGTTTCTAACGCTTTTTCTAAAGGTTCAGCGATTTCTTCAAGATTCAGGTATCTCATTGAGTCAGAGCCCATCGTTTTCTCAGGATTACCAATGTCTTCTGGATCAACCAGTCGAGGTTTTTTATCCTCGTAAAATCCCCATTCAAGCATCCCCCCATGCAGTCTTCCTGTATCCCTGACGTAAGCTGAATTGCCTTGATCACGAAGTAGTGGATAGACGAGAAAATCCTCCGCGTCTTGTGCTTCTGGTAGTGGACCAAAAAATAATAAAGGGTGTTCCAATGGCATCAGTGGGACTGGAACTCCAGCCATCCCTCCCATTAACGGTCCCCAGATTCCTGATGCAATTACAACTTTGTCAGTTTTAATTATTCCTTTATTCGTTTTTACTCCAATAACACGTCCATTCTCAATTTCAAAGCCAACAGCTGGTGTATCAGCGTATGTGTTTAGCGTACCTTTTTCTTTGGCACTCTCTATGGCAAAGCGAACCACATCCTGTGAACGAGGTGTCACTAGACCAGCATCTGGATCCCACATTGCTCCGCGTATTGATTCTTCTTCTAATAAAGGAAATTTCTCTTTGGCTTCGGCGGCAGAAATCAGTCTGACATTAGTTCCAAAGGCTTTACCTGATGCAACCTTTCGCTTGAGTTCCTCCCAGCGTGCATCATCGTTTTTACGGCAGATTTCTAGGCCTCCTTTTTTTAAGAAGAAGTCATTGTCTTCATAAAACTTTCGGCTAAAATTAGTCGTCCAACAGCCTAGTTTGTCGTGAGTGGTGCTATAAACAAAGTCCGAAGCATGTGCTGTAGATGCTATATCTGAAGGAATGACGGTTGATTTTTCCAAGCCCACGATATTTTTTTGGCCAAGTTCTGTGAGCCAGTATGCGAGCATCGATCCGACGATGCCACCTACACCGACGATGACTACTTCCGCATTTGTAGGAAATTTAGTGGATTTCATGTTCATAATTATCCAATATCAGACCACTAAAATTTATTGGAATCAATCTTTTTTATTGGAATCAATCTTTAATTTTTCATATAAGTTTCTCGCAGCAACAAACGCAATCAACGCAAAAGGAAGACCAGTGACAATAACAGATGTCTGCAATGCGGATAACCCTCCACCCATCAAGAGAATAATAGCTATTATTCCAAGGGCTAGCGCCCAAACAACTCTAGTCATTATTGCAGGATCACTATGCTGAGAATCATCTTGATTAGAGGAAGTCATCATAGCGGTTACTAGTGCACCCGAATCAGAAGAGGTCACAAAGAATGTAAGAATATTGATTAAAGAAAGACCCATTAAAAGAGTTGAACCAGGATACTGTTCTAAAAAAATGAAAAGTGATACTGAGATATTTTCATTGACAGCATTCGCTAGTGATCCAGCTGTTATAAATTCTTGATATATTGCTGCATTTCCAAACACACTCAACCATATGAAAACAATCAATGAGGGTAAAAAAACAACACCAAGGATAAATTCCTTAATGGTTCTTCCATAAGAAATTCTTGCTATAAAAAGACCTACAAAAGGTGACCATGCAAACCACCAACAGTAATAGAATAATGTCCATCCATTTTGCCAGTCAGAGTTACTGTAAGCATTTACATTGGTAGACAGACTAATGAAATTTTGAATGTAAGATCCAACATTTTCTACAAATCCATCCAGAATATATCCAGTAGGTCCAAATAAAAATATAGTTATCAAAAAACAACCACACAAAAACATATTTAATTGCGAGAGTCTTTTTATGCCGGCATTCAGACCTAAAACTACACTTATAAGTCCTAATATAGTAATCAAGATAATAATGATAAATTTCCCAGGGGTAGCTTCAGGACTTAATGTTTCTATGGGTATCCAATAACTATTTGCAATATTAAGATGCTCAAGTCCTGCGCTTATTTGACTTGCTCCCAAGCCCAAAGATGTAGCTATGCCAAAGACTGTTGCAAGTATAGCAAACACATCAACGATCACTCGGCTCCAGGTACTCTCCAGTCCAGTATCTAAAAAGAATGAGCTGACTCTAAAAGGCCTTCCTAAATTAAATGCAAAATATGCAAAACATAATCCTACAACACCATATATAGCCCAAGCATGAAAGCCCCAATGTAAAAATGTTAGATTCATTGATAAAGTAGCACGCTCATTGAAAGAAGCACCTTCTTCAAAGAGTGCTAATGAGCTGAGATGAGAAACAGGCTCTGCAACCGAGTAAAATATTACTCCAATACCTAATCCAGCACTAAAAAGCATAGCAATCCAGTTTATAAAATTAAATTCTGGTATCGCATCAGTTCCACCCAATCTAATTTCTCCAAACTGACTAATAGCCATCCAGATACAAAAAATGAGAAAACCATTTGCACTTAAAATAATTAGCCATCCGAAGTTGTTAGCTATAAATGATTGTGTGGCATTAAAAAGATTATTGGCAGTATCAAGATTAACTAGGGTAACCCCTATAAAAGTTGAGATAAGAAATAAAGAAATGAAGAATCTCTTATAATCTATACCTTTAAACATAATCTATACTTTTAAACATAATTAAGCCAAAAGAATTACTCTTGTAAGACATTTTTTAGAGAGAAGTAGCGTGTTAAAAACCATTTCATATTTTCTATTAATGACTGCCATGTAATTATTATTTTTTAGTATTACATAATACAAAAATTATTTATTGATTTAACTCTTAAAAGCCTTAATTCTAATGAGGTCTATAAATTGAAGAAGAAATATGCTATTTATAGTGTAATAAAATTGAATGTTTATCTCGTGGGGGAGAGTTAATATGACAAGAAAACAAAGCAAGGCCTTAAGAAGATCAAAGGCTATTAAAAAGAAACAAAATATACTTAGGATTAAAAACAGAGCGAAATCTGTTGCCGTTGTTGCAGCTGCAACTGCTGTTCTTGCTACTCCTAACATCAATGCTCAAGGAACAATCGAAGAAATTGTTGTAACATCAAGAAAGAAAGAGGAGACCCTGCAAGATGTTCCTTTGCAAGTTTCTACGTTAACAGAGCAATCACTAGAACAATCAGGAGTCAATGTATTCGAGGACTATCTCTTGCAATTACCAGGAGTTACCGCAGGAGGATCAGGTCCTGGTCAAAATACAATATATATTCGAGGGCTTGCATCGACTACTCCCAACCTCACAACAGCAGGTGTTGCTGGCTTGGCACCTAACGTATCATTCTATCTTGATGAGCAACCATTAGCTCAACCAGGTAGAAACTTAGATGTTTACGCAGCAGACGTTGCTCGTATTGAGGTACTATCGGGACCACAAGGAACACTTTTTGGAGCTAGTTCACAAGCAGGTGTTGTAAGAATGATTACTAACAAACCGAAACTAGGAGTTACTGAAAGTAATTTTGAGATTGAAACTAGACACATGCCGGAAGGTGATACAGGTACAAAAGTTGAATTAATGACAAATATACCTCTTGGGGATAATGCTGCATTGAGAGTCGTTGCTTACAATGATGAAAGAGGCGGTTACATTGATCAAGTTGCCGGTCAAATAGATGTAACACAATCAGCACGTTTCAGACCTGCTGGTACTGTGAGGCAAAACGGCCTTCCTGTCTCTGCTGCAAGAGCAGGTTTCAAAGCTGGTACAGACTTCTCCGGAGCAACGATCACTCCAGCAGATGCATTAGTAGAAGAAAACGCAAATGATGTAAAGTATCAAGGCTTTAGAACTACTTTGGCTACATCGCTTGGTGATAATTGGGATGCTACATTGGTTTATGCACAGCAAACAATTGACTCTGATGGCGTATTCTTTGCAGATCCAACATTAGATGATCTAGAAATTCAAAGATATACCCAAGATGAAATCAAAGATGAATTTGACAACATGAGTTTAACTCTTGAAGGTACAATTGGTGATTTAGAAGTTGTCTATGCTGGTGCTTATACAGATAGAGATACCAATCAAATGGTTGATTACACTGACTATCTATTTGTTGGTCAATACCTTCCATATTATATTTGTGACTATTATGTCTCTTATCCCCAAGGCGGAGTTGCGATTGGGTCATGCGGAGGCCCCAACTTGCTTGTTGACTCATATACAAATACCGAAGTTGATAGTCATGAGATTCGTATAAATGCAGATATCAATGACAATATGTCACTTACCGCTGGCTACTTCGTGAGTGATACTACACTTACAGAATTAAACCAGTTTACTTATCCAGAGGCAGTTAACAATGACATAGACTATGCATGCAACTATGCTCTGACCGATACATCTGTAACCGGTTCGATTAATAATGCATCGCCTGGTTGGTTCTCAGCTGGACCATTTTGTGAACCGGTCATCTTCTTTAATGATATTAAGAGGACTGATGAACAGAAAGGTTTATTTGGCGAACTCAATATTGCATTGAGTGACACATCAGAACTTACTCTAGGTGCACGTTGGTATGATATCGAAGTAGATTTTGTAGGTAGTGCTAACTCATCATTTTATAATGGGTTTGGTAATCCAGATACACAGCAATTTGGAACTAACTTATCAGCTCAATACGCACCGGGTAATGCAAATGGTTATCCAGATAAAGCAAAATCAGATGGCGTTATTGGCAAGGTAACCTATTCATGGAATCCAAGCGATGATGTTATGTATTATGTCACATGGTCTGAAGGGTTTAGACCGGGTCTACTAAACAGACCTGTTGGCAGAACAAGTCCAGATGGGTCATACACAGTTCCTGCAGAAATTAAGTCGGATGAAATTACAAATACTGAGTTTGGTTGGAAAACCATACTTAAAGATGGCCAACTTAGATTCAATGGAAGTATTTTCATGGTAGATGTTGAAGGGCTACAATCAACGATCTTTGATCCAAGTATTGTTAACTTATTCTTTTCTGATAATGCTGCAGATGGTGATATTACAGGTATAGAAGGTGACTTTACTTATTACACTAACAAAGAAGGGTTAACAGTTTCCGGAGCCTTCTCATTATTAGATACTGAACTTACTGAAAAATTAGTGCCTTCCGATGATGTAATTGTTGGAAGTGAAATGGCATTTGCACCAGGCGTGCAGTTTAATCTAAAATTGAGACAAGAGTGGGACATGTCAAACGGGAATCTTGGACATGCTCAACTTGCAGTCACGCATTCTGGTGACAGTTATTCAGATATTATGGCGCCAAATAAAGCTCGACAAGATAGTTATACCTATATGGATGTTCGTTTCGGTATGAGCAATGATACTATGACTGCTGAGCTATACATTGACAACGTAACAGACGAAAGAGCTGAGATTAGCAATACTTTTGTATTTGATAGACAGCGTGTGTCTTATATAAGACCAACTACTATCGGGATAAGGTATAAGCATAACTTCTAGTTTTTATAAGTTATACTTTAAGAAGGGAGCTTAGGCTCCCTTTTTAATTCCAGTCCACAAGAAAAATTACTATTTTTTATTAACATAATAAATGACACAAAATAAATTAGATATATCGCAAGCTACAGAAGCACTAAAAGGTACTAGATTTGTAGAAGCACTTAGTTTATTAGAATTAAACCTTGAAAAAGATTCAAATCATATTGATAGCCTGTATTTAGCTGCAGTTTGCTCAAGGTATTTA
>Ga0206679_10000075_pt1 | contig 68110 bp, 63 predicted proteins | sample M110012015metaG_FD_155464 | JGI IMG/M metagenome (GOLD analysis project Ga0206679, IMG submission 155464) | Ammonia-oxidizing marine archaeal communities from Monterey Bay, California, United States - M1 100m 12015 | ecosystem: Environmental > Aquatic > Marine > Intertidal zone | place: USA...
GTTGAAACGTTTGTTCTTGCAAGCAAAGTCATCACGTTAGTACGTGCAGCATGCGTTATCCACGTTTTATTTCCAGTAATTTCGTAATAATTATCTTTTTTTACAGCCCGCGTAGTCAAGGATCCCAAATCAGATCCGGTATTTGGTTCAGTGAATACAGCAGTGGGTAAAACACTAGCTTCAGCTAATTTAGGTAACCATTTTTGTTTTTGTTCCTCAGTTCCACCGCACAAAATCAACTCAGCAGCTATTTCAGAACGGGTAGCTAATGAGCCGACGCCAATATATCCCCGCGATAACTCTTCTGAAACAACACACATAGCTGCTTTAGATAATCCGAGCCCACCATACTCTTCGGGAATAGTTAAGCCAAACACACCTAGCTCAGCCATCTCGTTAATAATTTCTAAAGGTATTAATTCATCTTTCAAATGCCAGCCATGTGCATATGGGTCTACCTTATCATTAGAAAATCTGCGGAATTGCTCCCGTACCATTTCTAATTCCTCATCTAATCCCGAGAACCCGAAAGTAGATACGCCAATTCCATCCCTCATTAATTTAACTAAATATTGACGTGCTAATTGTGTATTACCAAACTTAGATAGCACCTCGACCTCAGAAATTAAGAAATCTGTGATGACAGATTCTGGTAAATCCATATCTTTCAATCGGGCAAATTCTGTTTGACTCATCGGTATACCATTTTGTATTTGATTCAGAAATTCCCCAAAGCTGATCTGTAAAATTAACTTTTCTAATTCACCAAACTTATTATTTTTGATAGCTATATCAGTCCAGTAATGCATCTGTCTTAGTGACTCTATATATGTAGCTATCCAGGCTAAACCGTGTGTCTCAAATTGGTGTTCCTCAAGCTTAGAACTTGATACTTTACCATCAACAAGCGCATAATTTCTGACATGAGCAATTGCATGCGATAGTAAGATCTCTAAAGCATTCAAAGACTTTGAAGTTAGGTCACAAAGATTATCAAGGATTGGACTTTTCATATTATCTCTCAATTAAGATTATTATTTGTGTTAATGTTTATTATATAGTTTTAATTCGAAAAACAGCAGGGGTTAAAGTAACAAATGTTAAATATGCGTCAAAATGGAAATAATTATATGATTGTAATAAAAAAATAATATGGAAATTTTTAATTATTTCAATTTGGAGTTCAATCTTTATTGGGTCATTTTAGTATTATCTATCACCATATTTGCTGGAATTATTAAAGGTATAGTAGGTTTTGCAATGCCTTTAATAATGATGACTGGTTTTGCCACTTTCTTACCTCTGGATTTAGCAATTATAGCAATGATAATTCCAACTCTTGTTACTAATTTTCAACAAGCATTTCGCGATGGTATACACCATGCAGTTATACCATTAAAGAGATTTTGGAAATATTTATTAATGCTTTTCGTAACTATATTAATTAGCAGTCAATTAATGCCTATAATACCAGATCATACATTATTTTTGACAATGGGATTCCCAATTTTGATCTTTACTTTATTGCAAATATTTAAAATTAAGTTAAAAATTTTCAATAAAAATCAAACAATTAATGAAATATTTTTTGGTTTTTTTGCAGGATTTTTTGGAGGACTAACAGGCACTTGGGGACCACCAACAGTGTCATTTTTCTTAACACAAAAACTAAATAGAAAATTACAATTAAGATCACAAGGCATAATTTATTTCTTCGGTTCAGTTGCTTTTATTATTGGATATACAAATACAAAAGTATTTACATTAAGCGCTTTAGCCTTTTCCACAATGTTACTTTTTCCAGCAATACTGGGTGTGTTTATAGGGAATCGTTTAAGTACAAAAATAGATAATAAAAGGTTCATTATATTGACGCAAATATTGTTATTATTAGCATCAATAAATTTAATTCGGCGTGGGCTGGGTTACTAAGTTTATCTAAGTACTATAGCCTTTATGCTATCATCAACATGATCAATATACTGTTCGAAATTTCCTATGAACATATCAATAAGTTTTCTTGCCTGTATGTCATATTTCTCAGGATTTTTCCAAGTTTTCCTTGGATCAAGTAATTCTGAATTAACGCCTTCAACAAACATTGGAATCTCAAATCCAAAATTTTTATCTCTACGGAATTTTTCCTTAAAGATTTCACCTGTTAGTGCTGCCGCAAGCAATGTGCGGGTAGCCTGTATTGGCATTCTTTTTCCTTCACCATAAGGACCACCTGTCCAACCAGTGTTTACCAACCAACATTTAGACTCATTATTTGCTATCTTAGCTTTGAGTAGGTTTCCGTAAATTTCAGGTCGCCGAGGCATAAATGGTGCACCAAAACAAGTTGAAAAAGTTGGTTGAGGTTCCGTTACACCACGCTCAGTACCAGCCACCTTTGATGTAAACCCTGACAAAAAATGATACATCGCTTGTGATGGTGTTAAACGTGATATTGGAGGTAAAACACCAAATGCATCACAAGTTAACATTATAACATTTTTAGGCGAACCGCCAAGCGAGCTTTCAGAAGCATTTTCGATATAGTGTAAAGGGTAAGCACAACGCATGTTTGCGGTTAAGCTATCGTCATCAAAATCTAATTCTTTAGAATTTGGATCATAAACCATATTCTCGATTACAGTCGCAAATTTTGAAGTAGTTGCATAGATGTCTGGCTCAGCTTCTTTTGACAGATTTATCGTTTTTGCATAACAGCCACCTTCAAAATTAAACGTTCCTTTTTCTGACCACCCATGCTCATCATCACCAATTAATATCCTATTTTTGTCAGCAGAGAGAGTTGTTTTGCCAGTTCCTGAAAGTCCGAAAAAAACAGCTGAGTCATTAGGATCATTTAACGCATGATTAGCTGAACAATGCATTGGCATTACATTCTGTTCCGGCAAAAGGTAATTAAGTAAAGCAAAGGCTGATTTCTTATTTTCACCAGCATAAGCCGTACCACCAATCAATATCAATTTTTTTGATAAATTAATTGCAATTACCGTGCTTGTTCTACAGCCATGTTTACTTGGATCAGCCAAAAAAGATGGGCAATTTATGATCGTATAATCAGGCACAAACTCAGCCAGCTCTGACTGATCTGGGCGTCGTAACAAATGCCTGATAAACAATCCATGCCAAGCTAACTCTGTAATTACTCGGACATTCAACCTATGCTCAGGGTCTGCTCCTCCGTATAAATCTTGTACAAAGAAGTCATTGCCTTTCATATGTTCTTTTAAATCACTTTCGAGAAGGTCAAATGCCGAGGTATCCATAGGAGCATTATTCTCCCACCAAATTTTATCCTCAACATCTTTTGTTCTAACTATAAACCGATCATTAGGCGAGCGCCCCGTGTGCTCTCCAGTACTTACCAATAAGACATCGCCTATTCCCAGCTCACCCTCTTTTCTATCAACTGCTTGAGATAAGAGTTCAGCTTCATTCAAATTATAAAAAATCTGACCTACACCCTCAATACCCTGATTTGATAATTTGAATAAATGGTTCACGCGTTCTGCAGACATAAAACACCCCTACAATATTCTAACATACAATATTGAATATTGAATTTTAAAATTGACAGCATGGCTTTAAGCCACTTAGTGAGTCTGTCAACATTTTATGAAAAAATCAATACCAGAATTCCTTAATTGGACTTAAATTCTTAGCCATATATTTTTTAATTAAAAAATATATTTTGAAAAAATACTTAATTAATTATTTTTCCCCGAATCTTTAGAATCTGTTAACATTTAGGTGATTTGCAGAAACAGAATCGTAATAAAATGGAAAAAGCTTATTAGCTAAAATAAAGTGACTTAAAATATGCTAAAAATAATAAACCAATTTGAGTAATAAACCTCAAATAAACCTTTATGCAAGTGCCGTATCAATTGCGGGCAAAGGCTTATTGATTTTAGGGTCTTCGGGCAATGGCAAATCAGAGTTAGCATTGGCAATGCTGACTCATGGCGCCAAGCTCATTTCTGATGATCAAGTTTTATTAACAAACGGCCCAAATGGAATAACTTTATCCGCACCAAAAACAATCATTGGAAAAATAGAAGCCAGATTTATTGGGATTTTAAATGTGCCTTCAACTACCGCTCAACTTTCTTTAGTAATAGATCTAGATAAAGACCCAACCGAAAGATTACCAAAAAAGAAATTCATAGAATACTTTGGAAAAAGAATTCAGCTGTTAAATGGTAAAAATATTAAAGGATTAGAATATAGTCTCATACAATTATTGAAACATTAGTTATGGATTGGAGGCGTAAGAATTAACAAAGAAGAATATATTAATTTAGTTATTATTACTGGCCCTTCCGGTGCTGGTCGTACAACAGCCCTAGCTGCATTGGAGGATTTAGGATTTGATGCTATTGATAATCTTCCCCTAGCTCTTCTGCCGTTACTTCTGTCAGGTGCTCATATAGATCACCCTTTAGCTTTAGGAATAGATGCACGAAATAGAGATTTTTCAAATCGACAACTTATTGAAGTTCTTAATACAATTAATTCTGACGCTGATTTTAATTGCAGCTTATTATATCTCGATTGCTCTGATCGGATTTTACTTCGAAGATACTCCGAGACGCGTCGTAGACATCCTTTAGCACATGATCAAGGTGCAGAAATTGGAATCAAAAGAGAGAAATTACTTTTAGCATCATTATCGCTCAATGCAGATACTTTAATCAACACATCTGAAATGACACCGCATGATTTGAAATTTCAGATAAGAAAAAATTATGAGATGAGTAATCTTCCAAAAGCTATGAATGTCTATATTAATAGTTTTTCATACAAAAGGGGTGTGCCCAGATCTGCAGATATGGTGATTGATTGCAGGTTCTTAAAAAATCCCCATTGGTTACCCAAATTGAAGAAACTTACAGGACAAAACAATTTAGTACAAAATTACATTCAATCTGATCCAAAATTTAATAGTTTTATTGAAAAACTAGACAATCTGATTAGTTTTTTAATTCCAGCTTACCAAATTGAAGGGAAATCATACTTCAATTTAAGTTTTGGTTGCACAGGAGGAAAACATAGATCTGTGTTTATCACTGAGTTAATTACGGAAACACTTGCAAAAAGGAACATACGAGTGTCTAAGAGACATTTAGAATTAGAACGTCTGGGCCTAGAAACAAAACTAAATTAATCAGGACATACTTTGATAGGAATCGTAATAGTTGCACACGGTGGCTTAGCAGCAGAATATAAATCTGCATTAGAGCATATTGTGGGTATACAAAAAAATCTGGTTGCGATTGGAATTGGCGAAAATCACGACCGAAAACTAAAGACAAGGGAAATTTTTGATTGCGTCAGTGAGGTAGATTCTGGATCTGGCGTAATTTTAGTAACTGATATGTTTGGCGGAACACCATCTAACCTTTCGATTGAAGCTTGTTCGGAAAAAAATAGGATAATTGTTTATGGAGCTAACTTGCCAATGTTGGTAAAATTAGCAAAAAGTCGCAATATGGATGTTAGAGATGCCGCCAAAGAAGCCTTGGAGGCTGGTCGAAAATACATTAATAGTCACAGCTGTCAGTAAGATGATTTTAAAGACAAAACACACAATTATTAATGAAAAGGGATTGCATGCCCGAGCCTCTGCAAAACTTGTGGAAATAGTAGAGAGTTTTGATGCCAAGGCCAATATTTATAAAGATGATATGAGTGTATCAGGCGATAGTATTATGGGGTTATTAATGTTAGCCGCAGCAAAGGGTAGTCAGATAGATATAGAAACTAGCGGACCAGAAGCAAAAAAACTCTCAACAGCGATAACCGCTTTAATTTCAAATCGTTTTGAAGAAGAGAATTAAGCAATTAATTTTTAAATTAAGGATCTTATATTGTCAGAAAATGAAATACCAAAAATAGGGGATCCTGACTACAAACCTTATGATGGTAAAAATCTGTCCTATGCAGGAACTTTCACAAGTCCTTTAAAAATAACCATAATTAAAATGATGGAAATAATAACCGGAAAAATTAAACTTATGCGTCTCGTACGTGAATATGAAAAAACACCCAAAAAAGAAAATGAAAGCTTTTGGAGTAAAGCTTTGAGCCATCTGCGAATAGATTTAACCACACCCGACTTTCAGATAAAACGAATACCAAAATCAGGTCCCGTGATCATCGTAGCCAATCATCCTCATGGTTTGGTTGATGGTTTAATTTTAGCGGAATTAACAAATAGGATCCGACATGACTTCAAAATCTTAACCCGGTCTTTACTGACAAATGTACCCGAAATTCAATATCATATGTTACCAGTGGCTTTTCCACACGAGGACAATTCTGTTAGGTTAAACCTGCAAATGAGAAAACTCGCTATGAACCATCTTAAAGATGGTGGCTCAGTTATACTTTTTCCAGCGGGTGCAGTAGCAACATCCCCAGGGTGGTTTAACGATGCAATTGAGGGAGACTGGCTTCCATTCACGGCAAAGATGATACTGAAATCTAATGCTGAAGTCGTTCCAATATACTTTTCAGGACAAAACAGTCGTTGGTTCCAATGGGCAAATAAAATTTCCATAACTATCAGACAGGGATTGTTGTTGCACGAAATTGTTTATGCAATGTACAAAAAACAAAGTCCCATTATTGGTAATTCGATAGCAAGAATAGAACTAGAAAAGTACAACGGTGATCCACGAGGATTAATGGCGTATCTTCGAAATAAGACATTACAACTTCGAAAATGAGAAAGGCCGCTTTATAGCGGCCTCAAATCCCTTAGTAAATTTAATGTATTACAATGCATCTGTAAGCTCAGGTACTGCCTCAAACAAATCTGCAACCAAACCATAATCAGCAACCTGAAAAATTGGGGCTTCTTCGTCTTTATTAATTGCAACTATAACTTTACTGTCTTTCATTCCAGCAAGATGCTGTATGGCACCAGAAATACCACAAGCAATATACAAATCAGGCGCAACAACTTTACCAGTTTGACCTACTTGCCAATCATTTGGCGCATAACCCGAGTCCACAGCCGCTCTAGAAGCACCCACAGCAGCATTTAATTTATCAGCCATTGCTTCAATTATAGCAAAACTTTCTTGGGAACCAACTCCACGGCCACCAGAAACCACAATTTTGGCTGACGTTAACTCAGGGCGGTCTGAAGCCTGAACTTTATCTTCTACCCATACAGAAAGTGTGGGATCAGATACTGGAGATAGAGTTTCAATAGCTGCTGTATCACCCTCTCCACTAGCATCAAAGCCCGCTGTTCGTATTGACAGTACTTTAAGCTTATCAGATGACTTCACAGTTTGAATAGCATTCCCAGCATAAATTGGTCGTTCAAATGTATTTCCGTCCACAATGGCCGTAATATCAGAGATTATCATAACGTCTAATAAGGCTGCTACACGCGGTAAAATATTTTTAGCTAATGATGTTGCTGGTGCTATAATATGTTCATAATTCGAGGATATTGATACTATCAAATCTGAAATGGGTTCTGCCAACCCATTTCCATATGAAGTATTTTCAGCACATAAAACTTTAGTAACTCCATCTAATTTTGCTAAAGATTGAGCAGCACCATTACAGCCATTTGACGCACATAATACAGTTACATCTCCTAATGCCTTTGCCGCCGTGAGCGCTTTTGCCGTCTGATCTATGGAAACTTCTCCAGACAACACTTCTGCTAAAAGTAGTACCGCCATTATATCACTCCTGCTTCATCTTTAAGTTTGGCAACCAATTCAGACACATCGGCAACCTTTACGCCTGCTGCTCTTGCTGCGGGTTCAGTAGTATTAACAATCTCTAACCGTGGGGAAATATCAACGCCATAATCGGCAAACGTTTTTTCATCTAAAGGTTTTCTTTTTGCCTTCATAATATTTGGAAGAGATGCATATCGAGGTTCATTTAATCTCAGGTCAACAGTTACAACGGCCGGCATGTTAATTTTTATTGTTTGCAAACCACCGTCAACCTCTCGGGTAACTATCGCTTTATCACCTTCTATCTCCAACTCTGACGCAAATGTGCCTTGGCTCCAGCCTGCCAATGCAGCCAACATTTGGCCAGTTGCATTCATATCATTATCAATTGCTTGCTTTCCACACAAAACCAAACCAGGTTCTTCTGCATCAATCACACCTTTTAATAACTTAGCAACTGTCAGGGGTTCCATATCTGTGTGCACGTCTTCAGTACAAACAATTAAAATTGCTCTATCTGCTCCCATAGCTAAAGCTGTTCTCAAAGTCTCTTGAGATTGCTTCACGCCAACAGAAACTGCTATAATCTCTTCAACTTTACCCGCTTCCTTGAGACGAATGGCTTGCTCTACAGCAATTTCATCAAATGGGTTCATGGACATTTTTACATTAGCCAGATCTACTCCAGTTCCATCCGACTTCACACGAACTTTCACATTGTAATCTATTACACGTTTTACAGGCACCAATACCTTCATACCGCTTCACTCCTGTTAATCAATCAAACGCCTTATTTGGACGAGATTCGTTTCTATAAATTTGATTTAATGAAAAGTTGCCGACACTAAAAGTGAAAAATTCACTTCATGCCGTTTGGTAAGTCTTTTACACATATTTTATCTATGAGCTCCTGGGACCCAAAGAACATCATTTTGACCATTTTCATTAGCGATTCTTGAGGCAACAAAGAACCAATCTGACAATCTATTTAAATATTTTATAGCCATATCATTAACTTTTTCAGTTTGGCTTAATTCTACTGCCAAGCGTTCAGCTCGACGACTAACGGTTCTGCACAAATGCAAATGTGCAGCTAATTCGGATCCACCGGGTAAAATAAAACTTTTTAAAGCAGTTAGGTTTGCGTTCATTTCATCAATCTCGAGCTCTAACCGATCAACTTGAGATTGGACCATTCTAAGAGGTGGATATTCGGCAGATGCGTCTTTATCTATATTCGGCCGGCACATGTCAGCGCCTAAATCAAACAAGTCATTTTGTATTGCAGCTAATTTTTTGTCTAAAGCACCATTGCTATATAATCTCGCCATGCCGACAGTTGCGTTTGTTTCGTCAACTGAACCATAAGAATTAACTCTGATCGAATATTTGGGTACTCTCGTTCCATCACCCAACCCTGTGTCGCCACCATCACCAGTACGGGTGTATATCTTATTTAAAACGACCATTTATGCACCTCTTCCTCTAATCAATATATAAATCAAAATTAAAATGACTGCTACGGCTTGAGAATAAATTCTATAACGCATTAAGCGATTAGAATATTTCTTATTAAACTCACCACCTCTACTAAAGCTAATAACACCAATCATTAAAATAATAAGTACTAGCAAACACGAAGCCGTTACAATCCAAAAGAGTGGGTCATTGTTCATTTTGTATCTCCATTAATCACACATAGGCCGAGATGCAGAAAAAGCGAAGCTTAATTTAAATCATCTTTTAGACATAAACTTATCAAGCCATGGATTTGGTAAAACTCGCTTAAGGATTGCAGCCACATAAGTCGGCATTGTAACCATATATTTTGATTTGGGATTAACTTCTTCCAAGGCTCTTATTAATTTTTTTGTGACGGCTGATGCAGGTAATTCAAATTGATCTTTTTGGACGTTTGTACTGTAAAGTCGATTTAATAAAATTGACTTATATTGGTTTGCACGTGCTGAATTTTGCCACTTTATCCATTTTTCAAATCCAATTATTGAGTTTTGTCTAAATTTTGAAGTTATGGGACCAGGTTGCAACAAAATAATTTTTATATTGGTATCGCACATTTCTATTCGAAGTGTGTCAGTTAAACCTTCAAGAGCATACTTTGTTGCAACATAAGATCCACGCCACCGCATCGGAATAAAACCCAAAACACTAGAGCAGTTGATAATACGACCGTGACCCTGCGCTCTCATTATTGGGATAACTTGAACGATCAAGTCATGCCAACCAAAAAAATTCGCTTCAAATGTCTGTTTCAAAGCATCTCGAGGCAGATCCTCAACCGCTCCTGGGATAGCATATGCTCCATTATTGAAAAGTGCATCTAATGTTCCACCAGTAAGATTAATTACCTTTTTAACCGCTAAAGAAATAGACTTGGGATTCTCATAATCCAACACGAAGCTTTCAATACCTTCGGCACACAAACGTACACAATCTTCTTTTTTTCTGCAGGTAGCAAAAACTTGCCAACCTCTATTATGCAACGTCCACGCAGCGTCATGACCAATCCCAGATGAACACCCCGTAATTAATATTGATTTTTTCTTCATAACTTTAAATCACCTGCGTAAAGTATATCCTATTATTATAAATATCTTTGTCATTTAAGTCACCTAAATTAAGAAATTTTATATTTAACCTAATTTAAAATAGTATTTCCTCTAGACCCGTTATGTTCTGCATTGTAGATGAACACCATGAGCGATAAAAATACTGAGGCTAACAAGTCAATCCCATTTATTACAACAGAACCTCTAAGCAGGGCTATTGGTGAGCGGTATCTTCAATATGCCTTATCAACTATCATGCACCGCGCACTTCCTGATGCCCGCGATGGATTAAAGCCAGTGCATCGTAGAATATTATTTGCAATGCGAGAATTAAAACTTGCCGCCAATTCAGGGTTTCGAAAATCAGCTAAGATTTCTGGTGATGTTATGGGAAATTACCATCCCCACGGTGACGCAGCAATTTATGATGCCATGGCTCGATTAGCCCAGGATTTTAATGTTCGATATCCACTCGTTGATGGCCAGGGAAACTTTGGAAATATTGATGGAGATAATCCTGCTGCGAGCCGATACACCGAAGCTCGGTTAACCAAGATTGCACAAGCATTAATGGATGGTCTGTCTGAAAATGCAGTTGATTTTCAAGAAAATTATGATGGCACATTAACTGAGCCAATTGTTTTACCCGCTAGTTTTCCAAATTTACTGGCAAATGGATCAAGTGGAATTGCCGTTGGGATGGCCACAAATATACCACCCCATAATCTAGAAGAATTGATCAACGCCTGTGTCCATTTGATTAAAGCGCCAAATGCACGCGTTGAAACGTTAATAGAATACATACCAGGACCAGACTTTCCTACGGGAGGCACAATCGTTGAACCAGCAGAAAATATTTTAGAAGCTTACCGAACTGGCCGGGGCTCGTTTAGATTAAGATCAAAATGGAGCGAGGAAAAGCTAGACAGAGGCCAGTGGCAAATAGTAATCACCGAAATCCCTTATCAAGTACAAAAATCCAAACTGATCGAAAAAATAGCTGAATTAATAAATAACAAAAAAATACCAATACTAGCCGATGTAAGAGACGAAAGCACTGAAGAGGTACGCATAGTACTAGAACCTCGAAACAAAGCGATTGATAAAACAATACTAATGGAAACTTTATTTAAGCAAACTGAGTTAGAAATAAGATTTTCATTAAATTTAAATGTACTGATCGACGGAAGAACACCCAAAGTCTGTTCCATAAAAGAAGTTTTGAATGCATTTTTACAACATCAACGAGATGTTTTGAAAAGGCGTTCTCAATTTAATTTAGAAAAAATTGATCACAGATTAGAGGTACTTGAAGGATATATCGTTGCTTTTTTAAATTTGGATAGAGTTATCGAAATCATCCGTAATGAAGACGAACCTAAATCGATTATGATGACAGAATTTGACCTCTCTGACGTTCAAGCCGAAGCTATTTTAAATATGCGTTTGAGGTCGTTGCGCCGGCTTGAGGAAATAGAATTAAGAAAAGAGCATGAAAATTTATTGATTGAACGCGCAAAATTGGAAGATCTCCTTGGTGATGAAAAAATTCAATGGTCAGAAATTACCAAGCAACTTCGTGAAACTCAAAAATCTTTTGGCAAAAATAGTCAGGGCGGTGAAAGACGCACTAAATTTGAAGAAGTTACAGAATTTGAAGAAGTCCCAATCGAAGCGATGATTGAACGAGAGCCAATCACAGTTGTCTGTTCCAAAATGAGTTGGATCCGTACCATGAAGGGCCATATTGATCTCAAACAAGCCTTAAAATTTAAAGATGGTGATGAGCATCAGTTTATCTTTCATGCAGAAACTACAGACAGAATCTCTATTTTTGCAACAAATGGAAGATTTTACACATTGTCATGCAATCAATTACCGGGTGGTCGAGGAATGGGCGAGCCACTTCGTCTGATGTTAGACATTCCAAATGATGTAGAGATTGTAGATATATTTATAACCAGTGGTGACAGAAAATTTTTGGTGGCCTCTTCAAAAGGGGATGGATTTATAATCTCAGAATCTGAAACGATTGCACAAACAAAGAATGGTAAGCAAATTTTGAATGTAAAAAATGATGCTAAGGCTATTGTCTGCAGACCTTTGGGTGGTGACCAAATAGCTTGCATCGGTGAAAATCGAAAAATGCTTATTTTCCCAACAAGTGAATTGCCAGAAATGACGCGTGGAAAGGGCGTAAGAATGCAAAAGTACAAAGATGGTGGATTGTCTGACGCTTTATCATTTAATTTATCTTCAGGACTTTCCTGGAAAGATCCGGCAGGTCGCCAACGTACCGAAATGACTCTAGGCGATTGGATTTCAAAGCGTGCTGCTTCAGGTAGGATGGCACCTAGAGGCTTCCCAAGAAATAATAGGTTTGATTAAGCAGTCTTAAAAAGGACAAGCTGATTTGAACACCACACCTTTTCCACTTTCAGGATGACTAAGCTTTATACTTTCAGCATGCAATAATAATCTTTCGGACGCATTCAGCGCGTCCCCATCAGCGTAAAGCTTATCACCTAAAATAACATGCCCAATACTTAACATATGCATTCTTAATTGATGTGAACGACCTGTCGTCGGCATTAATCGCACTCGTGTAGATAAGTTGTCTTTTCTTAAAACTCGCCATTTAGTAAATGCCTTCTTACCTGTCTCATGACAAATCTTTTGTCGAGGTCTATTAGGCCAATCAACTATTAGTGGTAAATCTATCTCTCCTATTTTTTCTTCTATATGTCCCCAGACGCGAGCAATATAAGTTTTCTTTATTCGTCTCTTTTCAAATTGCAATCCTAAATGACGCTGAGCATGGCGCGTCATAGCAAACAACATAATTCCAGAAGTTTCCAAATCCAAACGATGAATTAATAAAGCATCAGGAAATATATTTTGAACCCTAGATATAACGCAATCGCTTAAATGTTCTCCCTTACCTGGAACAGACAGTAATCCACTGGGTTTGTTTATAACCATTATTTGGCTGTCATGATGTAAAATATCTATATGTACGTCAGGGGGCTTATATTCGAAGGGCTTTATCATATTATATGATTTAACCTTCTGCTTGTTTAGATGCAAACTTATGATTATTATAGCGTCCAAGGAGTTAACAAAATGCACCCCACTATTTTAAAAATTCAGGAGATTGTCTCAAAGGGTGATGAAGAAGCTATTAAGGAAATATTGTCGCAAAAGGTTAAATTTAAACCACCAACTTATTATAAAACTTGGACGGGCAGAGAACCAGTAGCAGCTGTACTTGGTCATGTTGGAAAAATTTTTCATGAATTTGAGTACACACGAATAATGGGCAGCAATAATGATTGGGCCTTAGAATTCAAATGTAAGGTTGGAGATCTTAACATAGTCGGTGTTGATTTAATCACATTAGATAAAGACGGCTTAATCGACTTATTTGAAGTTACCATGCGACCTTTAAAATCTGTAAGAGCGTTAAGAGAAGCAATTAATAATCGAGTAATGAAAGATCCCAGGTTTCTTAATTTCAAATCAGCTTTATCTTAAGATATTTACCAAAAAAAGGTCTATAACTTAACGCGCTCAGCTTTAGGATCATACATTGGTCTAAGAGAGGCATCCGCTTTAACCCTTAATCCAGCCACCTCTATTTCATAGCTGGATCCCAAAACATCCTCCTTGCTTTGATCTTTACAAGATATATAACCCATACCAATTGCGCCACCCAAGGTATGTCCGTAATTTCCAGATGATATATATCCAGCTATTTCTCCATCTCTAATAATTGGCTCATTATGATAAAGTAGCGGCTCCTTCTCACTTAACTTAAACTGCAACAATCTTTTTTCTAAGCCGTTTTCTTTTTTCTTTAATACTGCCGAACGACCAATAAAATCTTGTTTTTTCTCTTTTACAGCAAACCCAAGTCCGGCCTCTAAAACATGGTCTTCACACGTTATATCATGCCCAAAATGCCTAAAACCTTTTTCAATTCGACAGCTATCCATCATATGCATACCACAGAATTTGAGATCCATATCTTTACCAGCCTCAGCTATAACTTCAAACACATGTCCAGCTTGATCAGTACTGATATAAACCTCCCATCCAAGCTCTCCAACAAAGGAAACCCGATGAATTCTTGCTAATCCTAATCCAATTTCCACCTCTTGGGCAGTACCAAAAGGATTTTTTTCATTAGAAAGGTCTGCTGAAGATATTGACTTGAGGAATTTACGAGAATTTGGTCCCATTACAGCCAAAATGCCTTCGCCAGCGGTAACGTCTATAATAACAACATTATAATTAAATGCATGTCGTGACATCCAAGTTTGGTCTGCTAATCGAGTAGCCGCAGGTGTAACAATGATGTAAGAAGTTTCACTAAGGCGTGTTAGCGTGATATCTGACTCTATACCCCCATCATCATTTAAAAATTGTGTATAAACAATTTTTCCAATTGGGACGTCACACTCAGCACCCGCAATATAATTTAAGAAACGGCACGCATCAGTACCTTCAACTTTAATTTTTCCAAATGAAGACATATCGTAAACACCAATGTTCTCACGTACAGCCCGATGCTCAGTAGCTGAATTATTAAACCAGTTTTGTCTTTTCCAACTATATTCATATTCTCTTTTTTGTCCACTTTCCGCATACCAATTTGCACGTTCCCATCCGGCCAATTCACCCATTACAGCTCCTTTATCTAGGAGCTGTGAGTGAAACGGTGATCTACGCACACCCCGCGCAGACACTTTTTGTCTGTAAGGGAAATGATCCGCATATAACAAACCAAGAGTTTCTTTAGATCTTTCAAACAAATACTTTTTATTACCCTGAAATGGTTGCATTCTATTGATATCAACATCACCTAGATCAAACGGTTTCTTACCATCATTAATCCACTGAGCCAAAGCCATTCCAGCTCCACCTGCAGATTGTATGCCAATTGAATTAAAACCAGCTGCAACCCACACATTATCCATTTCTGGCGCTAACCCTAAATGATACGCGTCATCCGGAGTAAAGCTTTCTGGGCCATTAAAAAAGGTATGGATACCAGCATCACCAAGTGCTGGTATTCGGTTAACTGCCTTTTCAAGAATTGGTTCAAAATGGTCAAAATCTTCTGGTAATTGATCAAACTCAAAATCTTTTGGAATTCCTTCCATTCCCCATGGTTTTGAATTTGGTTCAAAAGCACCGAGCATGAATTTGCCAGCATCTTCTTTATAATAGGCACATTCATCGGGCACACGAAGAACCGGCATCTGCGTCAAGCCTGTTACTGGTTCTGTCACTATATAAAAATGTTCACATGCATGTAAGGGAACATTTGTGTTCATCATTTTTCCTACACTGTGCCCCCACATACCCGCACAATTTATGACTATTTCTGCCTCAACACTTCCGATATCTTCCCCTTGCTTCCATTGCACCTCAGTAATTTTCCGACCATTTTTTACAACTCCAGTTACTTCTGTATTTTGAATAATAGTTCCACCATTCTGCCTCGCACCTTTAGCCAAAGCCAACGCAATGTTGGCTGGATCACCTTGACCATCAAGTGGCAACCAAACTCCAGCTGTTACGTCATCAATATTTAGATATTCATATTTTTCTTTAACTTCTTTTGGTGATATCTCTTCGACCTCAACGCCGAAAGCACGTGCCATTGAAGCTTGCCTATAAATCTCTTCTTTTCGCTCTTCATTCAGGGCAACAGTTATTGAGCCACAACGTCTAAATCCAGTAGAAACACCCGTTTCTGCTTCTAAATTACCATAAAGTTCTTGGCTGTACTTTGCTAATTTTGTCATGTTGGCAGTTGCCCTTAGCTGAGCTATTAGTCCTGCAGCATGCCAGGTAGTACCAGAAGTTAATTGTTTTCTTTCGAGCAACAAAACATCTTTCCATCCTAATTTAGTCAAATGATACGCAACTGAGCAGCCTATTATACCACCTCCAACTATAACTACCCTTGCTTTTTTTGGAACATTTACCATCGTTTTAACTCCGTAATCTGACCGACAATTCTTTTATATGTGCAGGTCCAACCTCACAACATCCACCTATCAGAGATGCTCCCGCTGCTACCCATTTTTGAGCAAAATCTGCATATACAGAAGGCGTTAGGTCTTCTCTCTTTTTCAAAAGATCCACAGTAGAACCTATTTTGTTAAAGCCACCTGAAATATTAATAAAACCATTCGCATAAGCACCAATTGGAACACCACAATCAGACAGCAGCGGTATTGATTTTGTTACCGCCTCTGGTGAAGAACAATTTACTAATAAAGCCTGTGCTCCAAACTCCTTTAATAGTGGAATAACCTCACTTACATGCTCTCCCGAACGCAATTTGCTTCCATCCTCGTCATCAACAGAAATAGAAAGCCAAACTGGTTTTGTACTTTTTGTAGCGCCCATTAATCCACCCCGAGCCTGCTCCAATGAAGACATGGTTTCCAAGATGTGAAAATCAACAAAACTAGATTGTTGCTTAACGGCGGTTTCATAAATTGGTGCAGCAATATCAACTACAGGGCATTTGTCAGGTTGATAGCTAAATCCCAATGGACCCAAGGACCCTGCTACTTGACCAGCTCCGTACGCATCACGGGCCTCCATTGCGAGTCTACAAGCCTTTTCCATTAACTCTGCTTGCCGGTCAGGAAACCCATAATGTTTTAGTCTATCAGGTAAAATTACGTAACTATCTGCTGTTGCAATCATTGCACCGCTAGCAAAATAATCATCGTGCACTTGCCGAATTAGTTCTGGAGCATCAAGCAGAGCCTGCAATGACCACATTGGCGTTGCCTTACCTCCTGAACGCGCAATTAGTTCCTGTCCCATTCCACCATCTAGTATTGTTGTCACATCTTTAGCCTTTCATTTCTAGGATCCCAGATAGGTTCGTCTCTTTGAACAATGGCATTGTATTTTTTTCCGTAAATTTCAACTTCTACAGAAGAATTCTCAAAAGCCAATTCTGTTTTAATCATCCCCAAAGCTATCGAAGCATTAACCCGGTAGCCCCAACCACCCGAAGTAGTTTCTCCAACAATTTCGCCATTTTTCCAGATCGTTGACATATATGGTGCGTCTGCCTCTCCCGCTTCAACAATTAAAGTTACAAATTTCTTACTGGAACCTTGTTGTTTTTCGTTCATTAGTGCGGCCTTACCAATAAAGTCTTGAGGCTTATCTAATTTAACAAATCTATCAAGACCACCCTCAAACATTGAATAATCTGTGGATAGATCACCCTTCCAAGCCCTGTATCCTTTTTCTAATCGTAGGCTATTTAAAGCATACATTCCGAAAGGAATTGCACCATTATCTAATACAGATTCATAAATGTACGGCATATCCTCATTTGAAGCATGGATTTCCCAACCAAGTTCGCCTGCAAAAGAAACTCGAAGTAAATACGCCGATTTACCAGCAACGTCCGCCGATTGATGCGTTAACCAACCCAATGAAAAATCGGCATCAGATATTTTCGATAAAATATTGCGAGACTGTGGCCCCGTAATAATAAGCGTGTCTTGGGTTCTAGTTATATCTTCAAAATAAATGCCATCTGCAACTAAACTCTGTATCAATTCTTTATCATGCCACTGAGCAGTAGCTGCAGTAATTAAAATGAAAGATTCTTCTTCTAATCTGATACACGACATTTCAGTTAAAATTCGTCCACGTTTATCTGACACATATATCAAATTCATCCGACCAATTTTTGGCAATCCCCCTGTGCAAAAGCCACGCAAGAATTCGCTTGAACCATCACCTTTTAAAATAAAGCGAGCAAAACCAGGAAGATTAAGAACACCACACGAGTCCCGAACAGCCTCACACTCTTCTTTTATTCTTTGCTCCCAGGGCCCTTTTCTATTCCAAGTATGAGTACTTTCTAAGGAAATATCATCTTCTGGCTTGGAAAACCAATTTGCGCGTTCCCAACCATTATATGCTCCCATCACCCCACCAAGTTCTAATAATTTTGAGTAAACTGACGAAATTTTCTTTTCTCTCCCTGCTGGCCACTCATGGTAGGGGAAATGCATAGCATACTCATTTCCATAAACTTCCATTCCTTTTTGATTACAATAATCTTGATCAGTATAATCCGTGTAGCGACGCGGATCACATGACCACATATCCCACTCTGTTTGTCCCTCTGTTATCCACTCTGCTAACACTTTGCCTGCACCACCACCTTGGGCTATTCCAAAAGTAAATACGCAAGCTTCAAATGCATTAGGCACACCTGGCATTGGCCCAATTAGAGGATTTCCATCTGGCGCGTAGGGAATTGGTCCATTTATTACTTTTGAAATACCCGCCTTACCTAAAAGAGGTACCCGCGCCATAGCGTCCTCAATATGCCATTCTATTCTATCCAGATCATCTGGATATAATTGAAAACTAAAATCTTCTGGCATAGGATCATCTTTAGTTACCCAAGCAGCCTTACAAGTGTTTTCGTAAGGGCCTAAATTTAAGCCATATTTTTCCTGTCTTAAATAATAGCTACTATCGACATCACGTAATAAAGGTAATTTGTGCCCCACTTTCCTATTCCAAGCTTCGATCTCTGGTATTTCCTCTGAAAGCAAATACTGATGACTCATTACCATCATTGGCAGCGTGCGACCTCCATAAGGCTTAAACCATTCAGCCACCCTTTGAGCATAGTAGCCTGCAGCATTAACGACATACTCACACTTGATGTCCCCTTTTTCAGTGTGGACAAGCCATTCATCGTTTTTTCGCTCAACTCCAATAGCTGGCGTAAATCTGAGTATTTTCGCACCCAAATCTCGGGCGCCTTTTGCTAACGCTTGTGTAAGCTGGGCCGGATCAATATCACCGTCATTTGGGTCATATAATCCACCAGTTAAATCATGTGTTTCTAGAAAGGGATAGTGGTTCTTTAAGTCCTCAATGGAACACATATCAATAGCCATTCCTTGATATCTACCCATTCCAGCCGCACGCTCAAACTCTTGCATGCGTTCCTTAGAATGCGCCAATCGAATTGAACCTGTCACGTGATAATTCATTGGATAATCAACTTCTTTACCAAGCTTTCGATAAAGTTCGGTTGAATACCGCTGCAAATTCATAATCGACCATGAAGCTGAAAATGTTGGTACATTTCCTGCTGCATGCCAAGTAGATCCAGCTGTTAATTCATTTTTTTCAAGAAGTAGGCAATCTGTCCACCCGGCTATTGCTAGATGATATAATGCAGAGGCCCCTACGGCTCCTCCACCAATAATAACTACGCGTGCAGTACTTGGAAAATCTGACATCTAAACTCCTAAAATCAAACAAACAAAAATAATAATTCAATTTATAAATACTTAAACATTGCAGTAAAGTATCTCAAAAAAATTACTGACAATCCTTAAACGATTTTTTTTATCACCATTAACCAAAACCGACATATTATATACTAATTTACTCAGTGTTGAACTGGCCTAAGTGGTTAAATATTTTTCGGACATCATTGCTATCATTTCAAACATTATTGCTGATGCAACTCTAGCAGTTATCATATTAGATGAATCTCTCGTTGGCATTAAACAAACCACATCTCCACCAATAATATTCATGCCTCGAACAGAGTGTAAAAGCCTCATCGCTTCATCTATTTGAAACCCTTGCTGCCCAGGTTCAAGGTTAGAAACACCAGGAGCAACAGTTGGATCCAAACTATCAAGATCAAAAGTAATATACACTGGGCGCCCTTCAAGTTGCTTTTGAATTCTAGCAATAGTAGCCTCAAGTCCAATTTCACGATATTCTTTCATCGTTACCACATCATAACCGTATTCATATGACGGTTCGAGCCAATCAAGCGTCCTTGTATTACCTCTAATTCCTACCTGAATTGAAGTAGTAGCATCAACTTGCCCTTGATCTACTAAATACGCACCCCAGTGTGCGGCTGATTTTTTTGCACCTAAGAAATGGGGTACTTTCGTAAAAACATCTGTATGGGCGTCAATATGAAGGAAGCTTATTTTCTCCCCTTTTGTTAGATTCCCACATCCAAGTGCCTGAACTATACCCCCTGTAATTGAATGGTCACCACCGATAGAAACTGGTCTGATACCAGCTTTATCTATTAGTTTATAGTAATCTGTGATCCTTTGAACACTAGCCTCGTTGTCATTAGCTTCTGGTAAAGGAACATCACCAAAATCTGAAATTCTTGCAGTTTCCCAGGGATCAAAACCCATATCTAAATGAACTCTTCGCAAAAGAGCTGAAACATTTCGAACAGCACGAGGACCCAAATGTTGATCTTTTTCTGTAGTCCCATTTCCCGATGAATGTGGTACACCAACGAGCCCAATGTCACAGTTTTCAAAATTTGTTTCGTGTGGGCAACGGAATAAAGTGGGTATGCCCCACCAATATAAATTTTCCATCATTCGACTGTCTGCTTGATTTTGCATCTTTTTCTCCCATGGTGTCGTAATTAGCATAACGAATCTAATCCAAGCATGATGTAATGCGATTTGGAAGAAGTCTTTGATGTCTGCAACAACTAATCTTAAACTTGGGGTAATTTGTGCTATTGGCGCATCTCTATGTTTTTCATTAAATGATATGGTTATTAAATTTTTTAGTGGTGATTATGCGCTTCACCAGGTTGTGTTAACCCGGTCGTTAATTGGAATGGTCTTTACTTTAGCCGTTTTAATTCCTCTTGAAGGTGGGTTTAAAAACCTAAAAACAAAACGACCTATCCTCCATATTTTGCGGGGCATGTGTGTGGTAACGGCAAATATGTTATTTTTTCTTGGTCTTGCATCAATGCCAATTGCCGAAGCGACTGCAATATTTTTTATTGCACCTCTGGCAATAACAGCATTTGCCGTTTTCTTCTTAGGGGAGAAAGTTGGACTTCGTCGGTGGGTCGCGGTGAGCTTGGGTCTTGTGGGCGTTTTAATCATGTTAAAACCTGGATCGGAAAGCATTAGATTAATCGCATTGTTGCCCGCCGGCGCAGCTATTTGCTACGCTTTGCTACATACGTTAACGCGCAAAATTGGGCTATCAGAAACTGCATCAACTATGTCTTTTTATATCCAACTAACATTTATTTTTGTCAGTTCCATGATCGGATTGCTCGTTGGTGATGGCCGGTACCATGGCACAGGAAATTCATCCTTAGATTTTATATTTAGACAATGGACTGTGCCAAGTACTTTCGATCTAAGTCTCATGTGCGTTATTGGAATAACTTCAGCTCTTGGTGGCTATTTAATCAGCCAAGCCTACCGTGTAGCTGAAGCAAATAAAATTGCGCCATTTGAATATATCAATATGCCACTTGCTGTAGTTTGGGGGGTATTGATATGGGGACACTGGCCTGACATCCCAGCTTGGATAGGGATTTTATTAATTCTTGGTGCAGGTTTGTATGTCGTTTTCCGAGAGGCTCAGGTTGGCAAACACATAAATAAACAACGACCAATTCAATGAGCCGTTGACCTTTCAATACAATTTTGCTCAAACATACATAGTAACGAAAAGGTGTAACATGAAAGATAGTAATTTTTTAAAAGAAAATAATGCCCGCCACATTTGGCACCCAATGGGCCATCCTGGTGAACTTCAAAGAAATACCCCTACAATTATCACTGGCGCTAGCGGTGTTAGTATTGAAGATATTGATGGACATACTGCAATTGATGCAGTTGGTGGTCTCTGGTGTGTTAATGTTGGGTATTCTTGCGAACCCATAAAAATTGCTATCAAGGAGCAATTAGATAAATTACCATATTACTCATCTTTTGCCGGTACCTCTAATGATGCAGCAATTGAACTCTCATATGAGCTGAAAGAATGGTTTGAGCCCGAAGGAATGGTGCGTGCATTCTTCACATCAGGTGGTTCAGATAGCGTTGAAACTGCACTCAGACTTGCAAGACAATATCATAAAGTTCGTGGAGATTTTGGACGAACTAAATTTTTTAGTCTAAAAAAGGGTTACCATGGAACACATTTTGGTGGGGCATCCGTTAACGGAAATCAACGTTTCCGAACTGCTTACGAACCATTATTGGCAGGTTGCCATCATATGCCAGCACCTTACACTTACAGAAATCCATTTAATGAAACTGATCCTGCTAAATTAGCGCAGCTTTGTTTGCAAGCAACCGAAGATGAAATCATGTTTCAAGATCCATCAACCATTGCTGCATTTATAATGGAGCCAGTTCTTGGAGCCGGTGGGGTTATAGTACCACATGAAACATTTATGCCAGGCATTCGCGCACTCTGTGATAAACACGGAATTTTACTTATATCAGATGAAGTTATTACAGGATTTGGTCGTACAGGCGACTGGTCTGGTGCTCGCCACTGGGACGTAAAACCCGATATGATGACTTGTGCTAAAGCTATCACATCTGCGTACTATCCATTTGGAGCAACAATGATAGGCGAAAAAGTAGCTGAAGTATTTGAGAATGATGAAACTGGAGCGGCATCAATTGGCCATGGTTATACATATTCTGCGCATCCCGTTGGAGCAGCTGCTGCTATAGCATGCTTGCAAGAAACAAAGAGAATGGAACTCAATATAAATGCTGGAATACGTGGTAAGCAGATTTTTGATGCAGTTAATAAGTTAAAAAATAAGTACGATATCATTGGTGATGTAAGAGGTGGCCATGGGCTAATGACTGCACTTGAATTCGTATCTGATCACGCGACTAAAACTCCTTTAGATAACACTTCAATGGCAAAAATTCAAAAAATTGCTTATGAAAATGGTGCTTTTGTTAGAGTTGGTGGCCATAACATAATGATGTCACCTCCATTAATTGTTACCGAAGATCACGTTAATGAAATAATTTCTGCTTTAGAGGCCGGCATTAAGTCGGTTTGATGAGCAACCCTTGCATAATTTGTGTGGCAATTACGGGATCAGTACCGACAAAAAGTGATAATCCCGCAGTTCCAATTACAATTGAGGAACAGATTGATAGCACCAGTGAAGCATTTAAGGCTGGTGCTTCAATTGCACATTTGCACGTAAGAAATAATGATGGAACAACGTCGTCAGATCCATCAAAGTTCGAAAAACTAAAAAAAGGACTAGAGAAATCATGTCCAGGTATGATCATTCAGTTTTCGACTGGTGGCAGGTCTGGATCAGGAAAAGAACGTGGAGGCATGTTGCCTTTGAGGCCAGATATGGCTTCGTTAACAGTTGGATCAAATAACTTTCCAACTCGAGTTTATGAAAATAGTCCCAACTTAGTAAACTGGTTGGCTTCAGAGATGAAAGCTTATAATATTACCCCTGAAATTGAGGCTTTTGACTTAAGCCATATTCATCAAGCAATAAAAATGTCTAACGAGAATACTTTACATGGGAAATTATACATTCAATTCGTCATGGGCGTTAAGAATGCCATGCCAGTCGATAAAAACGTTTTTGACTACTATGTGGAAACTGTTAATCGCCTAGCTCCAAATACAGAATGGTGCGGTGCAGGCATTGGCGCTGGACAAATTTTGGTGAATGAATGGGCTATCGCTGCTGGTGGTCATACTCGTACAGGCTTAGAAGACAACATCCGACTTAATAAGAATGAACTTGCAAAATCAAATGCGCAACTCGTTGAATTAGCAGCTTCAATTTGTGAAAAGTATTCAAGACCTGTAGCTACGCACACTCAGGCCCGTAAGATTCTAGGCTTGTAAAATAATAATTCAATAAGATTAATCATTATCAGACAACCCTGCCCCCGCACCCAGCTCTCGGCTTTCTTCGGTTGCTGGAGCATATGTACGATAAGTAAACTCTTCTAATTGGTTCCATACATCATCTGCAATCTCACATCTTTTTGATATCTGGTTTTGGGCAAGGCTAGCCTTGTCAGATGTCTCAGATAATTTTAATACTTTAAATCTCAAGGGTAAGTCTTCATAATTAACCTTCATCATACCATTAATTGACAAAGCACTAAAATTATTCGCCTCAATTGAGATTGGCTTTGGGAGCTGAGCAACAAATGGAATCAAAAAACAGGGTAAAAAAACATTCTCTAGCGTAATGCTTCTTGAAATATTCAAATCAAGCAATGCGGCGCCTGACCTTATTGGATCTAAATCCCCACTTTTATTTGCCCAAATATTGTCATCGATATTTTCTGGCGCATAAATCATATCATTCTCTAAAAGACTTATTAAATCTTTAGATGCATCAAAGCCATTTTTTGATAACCAAACTGTTGCGAAAGATACTTCTTCTGCGTAGCCCCAAGAAAGTCCTGCGCCACGGGCAGCGCCCTTTGACATCGACTTTAATTCATTAAATGAAACTTTCATTGTTAACCAGAAAATCCTTCGAGATAACTCCAATAATCTGATACTGAGTTAGACATTTGATCGGGATAAGGAGCGCCTTTAAACATACAAATGCGAACCCAGCGATCTGATCTTGGATCAAAGTGTGTGGCTCCAAAAAATGAAAGTTTACATCGTAACATATCTATTGGAAGGAGCTCAGAACCAATTGTGTTATCTTGAATTTCTGCGTAAGGGTTCTCTAAAATAATTTGTAAACGACGTATTGTATGTCTGTGTTCTGGTTTTTGCATCAAGAAATTTGCGATCAACATATTATCGTCAAATTGATTTAGATCTTTGGAAAGTCGATAGGCATCGCGTGCTGGCGACAAAGGTTGTTCATAATCTTCAACCGGCTCCAAAAACCTCTCACCTAATCTTGGTTCTAATTTTTCTTGCGAAACATACCACGCTCTTGCATTGGCTTCGTTTTTTTTCCAATCAATTCTAAAAATCCAAGAATATGATTCAGAAAGCTGAGCCTTAATTTCTCCAACAGTTTTTAACCCATTAATTTTTACATAAGGGTTTGTATTGTCAGACATCGTTGAGGACAATTGATCAACAATATCACCATATGGCTCGATCATTAACGAAACAATTAACTCTTGGCCTTCTAAACTCAATTTTTTGCTAGTCCAATGATACAGTTGATCCCAAGGATATTGAGAGCGTAAATCTAAACCTTTTAAATATATTTTCAATAATTTTAAGTCATTCCCTAATTCTTTTAATTTTTGAATTTGCAATGGATGATCTGAACGCCAAAGTTGCATTAATGAACAGGATTTTTCAAATAATTTTAGAAATAACTCATTCTCCTCAATAGATGAGTATTGAATAGATCGAACTCGAGACAGCGCTGTTTCTCTCGCTAAAATCCAATTATTTAAAAGGGTCGGATGATTTAACAAAAACGGTGCCATGCCTAAACCAGTGGAGTTTCCAATCCCTAATCTATGAGCGAGACTTGGATCAAGTGAAACAAATTTTTCAGGGTTTTGAACCTCAGCCATATGATTCACCAAATCTAAAACAAACCATCTTATCATAAAAACAGATAGAAGTTCAGATTGAAAAGGTGCAGTAAACTCTGTTCTATCTGAAACAAAGTCTCTATCAACAGCGCCAAATTTTCCTGAGCCATAAACTGCTGTTGTTCGCATCAAATACCCAACAGAATCAATTTGCTCAATTTCTGGCTGATGGCCATTTGAAAGTGAAGAAATCACGTGGTCCCATAACCGAACAGACTTGTTTGCTCTACTTAAACATAATTCATTTTCAGAAATTCTTCCAGCTTCCTGGAAAGGAACGTTCTTTTCCAGTCGTTCGATATCTTCGCTGGTGGGAATACCATCGAATAAAGTGAAAGTAGCATCCCAAGCATCTGCAATAACGCGATCAGATCTTTTGTCATCCGGCAAATCATGCGCAAAAGCTACTAATGAATAGGTATTTACGGGGCCCACCGCACTATAAACCGCATATCCAATACCTTTTTCATTTACATTGAATTCGACTTTTTGAAACCTCCAGTTTTCATCGTTTAGTTGTCGCATCAAAATGCGCATGAAGGACAATCGAGACTGATGAAAGCTACCCATCCTAGATAATTTCATTACCTCAGAAGGATCACGAAGTTTAGCCATTCTCTTAGAATCAACATTCAACATTTTCTAATTCCCCATCGGCGAAAAGTTTTCTGCGTAAAAATTATACCAATTTTCACCCATTATTTTGTTTACTTCCAAGGCGTCCATTCCTACCGCAATCAGACCGTTTTCAATGTTAATAAAATCTCTATTATCTTTAAACCAGTGAGGTTGCGCTGGAAAGCCTGGCAAGGATGCCGATCCTTCCCCGTAATCCATTTCTTTTGACCACCTGCCAACTCGCATCCATTCCACGACACTATCTGGTTGATCCTGACATAAATCAGATCCTATACCTATTTTTTCTATCCCAAATTTTTCAGCTGTGTCGGCAATCATCTGGCAAAAACTCTGCACTGTGCACTCCGACTTGTCCCTCAAATGATGTGGATAAATTGAGACACCAATCATACCACCATTAGAAATTACAGCTTCAATAACATTATCACGTTTATTTCTCAAAGCAGGATGCCAACTATAAGGATTAGCGTGTGTTATAGTGATAGGTCTTTCTGAAATATCAGCAGCTTCGATCGTACTACGATCACCAGAATGGCTCATATCAATGACAAGTCCTACCCGGTTCATCTCCTTAATAACTTGCTTACCCATTCGGGTTATGCCTAAATCGTCATCCTCATAGCAACCAGTCGCTAGTAAAGATTGGTTATTGTAAGTTAACTGCATAAATCGCGCACCCAATCTGTGAACAATTTCCACTAAACCAATATCATCTTCAATTGGACTAGGGTTTTGAAATCCAAAAAAAACTGCTGTTTTATTTAATTTGTGTGCAATATCTACATCAGCCACACTATAACCTGGCATGATTAAATCAGGATATAGTTCAAACCACCTATTCCATTTTTCAAAATTTAAGACGGTCTCACGAAAATTTTCATGGTACGAAATCGTAACGTGAATTGCATCAACATTTCCTGACCTTAATTGGTGAAAAATTTTTGGCGACCAATTGGCGTATTGTAAATTATCGATTCGCAAATAAGTTTCTCTCTCTTTGAATGTTTAAATATATATAACTCTATTTAACCAACATGCCAAATTACAAATAAAATAAATATAGTTTGTATTAAAATGCATTTTTTGCTTGAACTCAGCAACAATCTTAGTCGTTATATTTATAACGGAAAACCTAGCGGAGTGATTATGGAATATCATAAGCCCGGAAGTTTCGAAGAAGCTACGACAATAGCCAATAATAATAATGGCATAATAAGGTTCCTTGCCGGAGGGACTGACGTACTTGTTCAATTAAGAAGTGATATATTAACCCCAGACGTGCTCATAGATATTAAGCACATTGAAGGGGTAAAAGATATTTCATATGACGATGACGGCTGGCATATAGGTATTGCTGTATCTGGTGCGGAGATGAGTGAACATGAGCAACTCGCCAAAGAATGGCCCGGTGTTGTCGAAGCCATGGATCTGATTGGATCAACCCAAGTGCAAGGAAGAGCAACATTAGTCGGCAATTTATGTAATGGATCACCAGCCGCAGATGGTGTCCCATCATTAATTTCTGCAAGAGCACAGGTTACTGTAACTGGGCCGAATGGTACTAGGATGGTTAATGTCGAAGATATACCAATAGGACCAGGAAAGACATCGCTGTCAAAAGGTGAGCTAGTTTCAGCTTTGCACCTCCCAAAACGTACAAAAAACCAGGCTGATGCATATTTACGCTTTATACCAAGAACTGAGATGGATATCGCCGTAGTAGGCTGCGCTGTAAATTTAGAGATAGAAAATGATCTCATTATTAATGCTCGGGTATCATTAGGTGCAGTGGCTCCAACCGCTCTTTTATTAGAAACTGCAGCTAAAAAAATAATTGGATCCAAACTAGATGATAGGGCACTAAATCAGCTATCCCAAGAGGCATCAAAGGCTTGCAAACCAATTGATGATAAAAGAGGAACAATAAGATTCAGAACGCATGTTGCAGGTGTATTAGCAAAACGCACCGCAAAAATTGCGTATGATCGAGCGAGGGCAGAGAGATGAATAAGATTCATGTAAATACAGAAGTAAATGGCGATGATGTCGAGTTCTTGTGTGATACACGCGAAACACTATTAGATGCGCTAAGAGACAGATTGAATCTAACTGGTGCAAAAGAGGGATGCGGCACAGGTGATTGTGGTGCTTGTTCAATAACACTGGATGATAGACTTGTATGTTCTTGTTTGGTTTTAGGAGTAGAAGCTGAGGGCAAATCAATTGGAACAGTTGAAGGTATTGCCAATGGAGAAGATTTACACCCATTACAGCAAAAATTTATAGAATATGCTGCTCTTCAGTGCGGTATCTGTACCCCAGGCATATTGGTAGCTACCGAAGCTCTACTGAAAAAAAATCCTGATCCAACTGAGACAGAAGTTAGGTATTGGTTAGCTGGAAATCTCTGTAGGTGTACTGGATATGATAAAATTATTAGAGCCGTAATGGATACTGCTCGTGATCTCAGGGAGGCTTCATAATGGCGTTAGACAATCAAAAAAACCGAGAGTTCAAGGTAGTTGGTACGCGCCCAGATAGGCCTGATGGACTTGATAAAGTAACTGGCCGTGCAAAATTTGGAGCCGATGCCTACGCAACTGGCATGCTGCATGCTGCAATACTCAGGTCTCCTCATGCTCACGCCAAAATATTGAGTATAAATACACAAAAAGCAGAAGCTTTAAAGGGTGTTAAAGCAGTTGTAACACGTAAAGATTTTTCGACCTCTGTCACTGGTGAAAATTGGAACGTGTTAGAAAATGTCATGGCGGGCGATACCGCCCTATATGATGGCCATGCAATTGCTGCTATTGCCGCAACATCATCGCTTATTGCAAGAGATGCAATAAAACTAATTGAAATTACATATGACATTATACCCCATGTTACAGACGTCGACAAAGCGATGGAAAATGGTGCTCCTATTATCAGAGCGAATGCAGGAGATGGCTCAGTTCCAAAAGGGATGCACCCCAATGTTGTACGATATCACGAAAGTGGCCATGGCGATCTGGAAGCGGGATTTTCTTCAGCTGATCTTGTTATTGAAGATACTTTCAAAACAGAGGCTACCCATCAAGGATATATAGAACCCCACGCCTGTCTTGCTCAATTGGGTGGCGATGGAAAAGGAGAGTTATGGTGTTGCACACAAGGGCATTTTCAAGTGCAAAAAGTCTGCGCCGCGCTTTTGGATATTGAAACAAGTGCATTACGCGTTACTGCCTCAGAAATTGGCGGTGGCTTTGGTGGCAAGACAGCAATTTTTATTGAACCTGTGGCGCTAGCTTTATCACGTAAAACTAACAGACCAGTTAAATTAGTTATGAGTAGATCAGAAGTATTTAGAGCAACTGGACCTACATCTTCTACTTCTATGGATATTAAAATTGGCATGAAGAAAGATGGTACTATCACAGCAGGTTCAGGGATTTTTAGATTACAAGGTGGCGCATTTCCAGGCGCTCCAATGGAATTCACGGCCATGTGCGCGTTTGCACCGTATAATTTACAAAATGTTCAGCAAATAGGATATGACGTACTTAATAATAGACCCAAACAAGCTGCGTACAGAGCACCTGGCTCTCCAATGGCTGCATTTGCTGTCGAGTCAGTAATTGATGAATTATGTAACCAACTAAAACTTGATCCAATAGAGGTGAGATTGAAAAACGCCTCAAAAGAGGGTACTAAAGCAAGTTTTGGACCTAAATGGGATAAAATAGGTCTAGTAGAATGTTTAGAAAGTGCAAAAAATCATCCCCATTACTCGTCCCCTTTACTTGAGGGTCAGGGACGAGGGATATCCTCTGGTTTTTGGTTTAATCACGGAGGTGAAACTGCTGTTTCTTTAGCTTTATCGGAAGACGGTACTGCTGCTCTCTCAGTTGGGACACCTGATATTGGGGGTAGTCGTGCATCAATGTGTCAATTTGCGGCCGAAGAATTGGGAATTCCTTATGAAAAAATTAGAACAACTATCGCCGATACAGCAACACTAGGATATAATGAGGTCAGCCATGGAAGTCGTGTTACTTATGCAACTGGCCTAGCTACCATAAAAGCCGCTCGAGATGCTGTTAAAAAGCTCTGCGCTAGAGCTGCTAATAAATGGGAAATAGATGAAGATGCCGTTATTTGGGAGGATGGATGCGCCAAACCATCGGGACCAAATGCAGGTAGTTTTGAGCCAATGCCTCTTGCTGAAATAACAAAAAAAATGGGCAAAACTGGCGGACCAATTGTAGGGCACTTTGAGGCTACTCCGGAGGGTGCTGGAGTTAGTTTTGCTACTCATATTGTGGATGCAGAAGTTGATCAAGAAACAGGAAAAACAAAAATTATTAAATACACAGTAATACAGGATGCCGGCAAAGCTATTCATCCCTCATACGTTGAAGGCCAATACCAAGGTGGTGCAGCGCAGGGCATTGGCTGGGCTTTAAATGAGGAATATATTTATGGTGATGATGGCCGCTTACAAAATAGTGGATTTCTTGATTACCGTATTCCAGTAGCATCCGATTTACCAATGATTGATACAGTAATTGTAGAAGTTCCAAATCCAGGTCATCCTTACGGCGTAAGGGGTGTAGGAGAAACATCAATTTGCCCACCTTTAGCCGCAATTGCAAACGCAGTTTCAAATGCCGCTGGCGTGAGGCTCAAGGAACTCCCTATGTCTCCTGTAAGAATATTGGAGGCATTGGAAAATAAAGCATAAACTTAAGATAAATCTCTGGTCTGGTTTGAAACATCATACTGGTGGTTTAACTGAAGTGGATCTTTATGCGAATAATACAGGCGAGTTATTAATTGCCCTAGTTGAAAAATTTCCTTCTTTAAAGCATGTAGTAGATGCTGGTGTGTCGATAGTAATAGACGGAAAGGTTATGGCCTATAGCTTAAGTGAACCAGTACATAGTGAAAATGAAATATACCTTTTACAACGTATAAAAGGTGGTTAGGACGTCGAATTTCTAAAAGGGTTCAACGAATATCAAAACAAAAAATACCTCTGTTTTGAGGCAGTCTTGATTCCTAAAAAGTGGAAACAAACACTCAAAAGTGTAAAGGCTGATTGCAACGCTCTTGAGGGGACTTGCATTAATGAGCTTACTGGCGAAATTTGGATAACCACAGCTGATGTAATGCTTGTCGATACAGGCAAAATTCATGTGGATAATTAGGATGAACCTGGTGAGTTTATTCCAGATTGGAGATGCATTATCCAGTTGCAATGTTGTAACAACTATGTTCGATGCCTTACGGTCCTGTCATAGGTTATAAGCAGTCATAAGGAAAGCCACATGCCAACAAATATCAAGATCGCTGAGTTAACTAAGTATTTAAATCTAGATACTATCGTTAAGAGCTTTAATTACAGCATCGCCCATTTGAGTTGTCGTAACTGGTACATCACCATCTCTTTGCATCAAATCTGGTGTGCGAACACCACTAGCCAAAACAGACTGAATTGCATGCTCTAAACGAGTCGCCTCTCCGCCTTCATCAAAGGAATAACGCAGAGCCATTGCAAAGCTCAATATACAAGCTGATGGGTTCGCTTTCCCTTGCCCCATAATATCAGGCGCAGATCCATGCACCGGTTCGTACATAGCTTTAGGGCGACCATTCTCCATTTGAGAACCTAGTGATGCGGATGGGAGCATACCCAACGATCCCGTCAACATAGCAGCACAATCAGACAATAAATCTCCAAAAAGATTATCAGTTAAAATTACATCAAATTGTTTTGGTTGCCTAACAAGTTGCATAGCACCGTTGTCAGCATACATGTGGCTCAACTCAACATCTGGATACTCAGACTGATGCACTTCTTCGACAACCTCGCGCCACAGAACACCAACTTCCAAAACATTCGCTTTTTCCATTGAACATAACTTATTGCCACGCCGTTTTGCTAACTCAAATGCAGCCTTTGCTACCCTTTCAATCTCGGACTCAGTATAACGCATTGTATTCACACCAACGCGTTCATTATTTTCTGTTGTAATCCCTCGAGGTTCTCCAAAATATGTACCTGAGGTCAGTTCTCGAACAATCATAATATCAAGACCCGATACGATATCCTTCTTTAAGCTGGAAAAATCGGCCAATGCATCAAAACACTGGGCAGGGCGTAAATTAGCAAACAAATCCATTTCCTTGCGGATTTGAAGTAGGCCCCGCTCCGGTTTTAAACTAAAATCAAGATTGTCGTACGCCGGTCCACCAACAGCACCCAATAGTACAGCATCCACTTGTTGTGCTTTTTTCATAGTTGCGTCTGTTAAGGGTGTACCATGAACGTCAAAAGCAGCTCCACCAACTAAATCTTCACTTACATTAAATTTTAGACCCCTTTTAACACCAAACCATTCTATAACTTTTCGGACTTCCTCCATAACCTCAACACCAATTCCATCTCCTGGTAATATTAAAAGTGACAAATTAGACATGTTTATACTCCTTGGGATCAAAAAGCCCTTGTGGCTATAAAAAAGATAAAGTTAATTTTAAAAAGTTTACTATCATTGTTATAATTATGAAGTAAATATTATTAATTAGATTAAATTAAATAATAAAGCATAGCGCTCAAATAGGTTTTTAAGAATTAATTATAACGATTAATTTACTCTTAAAATTAAACCCAAGGCATTTTTTTCTGATAACTCTCTTCAAAGTCATCAATGCTGGAGGCTTTTTCCATTGTTAGTCCGATGTCATCAAGACCATTTAGCAAGCAGTGCTTTTTAAATCCGTCTATTTCAAAGGAAAACTCAGCGCCGTCACTTGATTGAACTTTTTGTGTCTCTAAATCAACAGTGATCCTTGCGTTTTCACCTTTTTTGGAATCTTCCATCAATTCCTCAACCTCTTCAGCTTTCAAAACTATGGGTAGGATACCATTTTTAAAACAGTTATTATAAAATATATCTGCATAACTAGTTGATATAACACATTTTATTCCAAAGTCGAGTAACGCCCATGGAGCGTGTTCTCTACTTGATCCACAACCAAAGTTTTCACCAGCAACAATAATTTCAGCACTTCGATATGCTTTCTTGTTTAAGACAAAATCTGGAATTTCATTACCCTCAAGATCAAAACGCATTTCATCAAATAAATTTGCACCCAGTCCTGAACGTTTAATCGTCTTCAAAAATTGCTTTGGGATTATCATATCGGTGTCTATGTTAACCAAAGGCATTGGAGCAGCTATTCCAGTTAATTTATTAAACTTTTCCATTATTAATCCACTTTTTTATTTCAACCAGTATTAATTTAAAATCATTGAAAACTTTAAATTAAATTTCTAACGTCAGTTAACTTTCCAGTAACTGCCGCTGCTGCAGCCATTTGTGGGCTCATTAAATGAGTTCGCCCACCTCTGCCTTGCCGGCCCTCAAAGTTTCTATTCGAAGTCGCAGCACATCTCTCGCCAGGTTTTAACTGATCTGGATTCATCGCCAAGCACATGGAACAACCAGCCAAACGCCATTCAAATCCTGCGTCTTTAAAAATAGTTGCTAGGCCCTCTTCCTCTGCCTGTGCTCGAACCAAACCTGAACCTGGAACAACCATCCCACGCAAACCATCTTTAATCTTTTTGCCTTTTAGTATTTCAGCTGCTGCCCGCAAATCTTCAATTCGTCCATTTGTACAGGAGCCTATAAAAACAGTATCTATTGTGACTTCTTCCAAAGGTGTTCCCGGTTTTAAACCCATATATTTTAATGATCGCTCAACAGCTCCAACCTTACCTCCCTCAAAATCTTGAGGAGCTGGAACCAAGGAGTTTATCGGTAAAACATCTTCTGGTGACGTCCCCCACGTAACGACCGGTGCAATATCTTCACCTTTGATGGTTATAGTTTTGTCAAAATGAGCCCCTTCTTCGGTAAACAAAGTCTTCCAATAATTAACAGCAGAATCCCAATCTTTTCCTTTGGGTGCATGCGGTCTACCTTTGCAATATTCATAAGTTTTATGATCTGGTGCAATTAAGCCCGCTCGAGCTCCACCTTCAATTGCCATATTGCAAACTGTCATACGGCCCTCCATGGAGAGATCTCTAATAGCTTCACCGCAATATTCGATAACGTACCCAGTGCCACCTGCAGTCCCAGTTTGTCCAATGATCGAAAGTGTTATATCCTTTGCTGTAACTCCAGATCTGAGTTTCCCAGTAATTTCAACTCTCATATTTAATGATTTCTTTTGAATCAAAGTTTGCGTTGCTAAAACATGTTCAACTTCAGACGTTCCAATACCGTGAGCCAAAGAGCCAAATGCACCATGAGTTGCAGTATGACTATCACCACAAACTACTGTCATTCCTGGTAGTGTCCATCCTTGCTCTGGGCCAACAATATGTACTATCCCCTGACGCACGTCAGAAACAGGATAATAATGAACGCCAAAATCCTTTGCATTTTTATCTAGAGTTTCAACTTGAATGCGGCTTTCCACATTATCAATACCCTTTGCCCTATCTAGTGTTGTGGGCACATTATGATCAGGAACAGCTATTGTCTTCTCTGGCGCTCTGACTGTTCTGCCAGATGTACGCAATCCTTCAAAAGCTTGCGGGCTTGTCACTTCGTGAACTAAGTGGCGATCTACATATAGTAAGCAAGTTCCATCCGTATCTTCATGGGCAATATGAGCATCCCATATTTTGTCATAAAGTGTTTTAGCCACAACCATTGATTTCTCTCCAACAAAGGTAATTATTTTCATAAGATTACCTTTTAGCAACTCAAGATAATGTCTTTACCGATTTAGTTTAATATTCAAATATCAACTGTTGATGGATCAATCAATCGTAAATGAATTGAAAATTGTTATTACCTTCAATATTTTGCAAAAATATTGTTGCTTTTATTTACCACATCTACTCTATTACAGTAAATTAATTTAGAGCGATTTTACGTGTTAAGCACTGGATTTGAGGTTAAAAATGACAAATACAAGCTTTTATTGGAACGAAAAATGTTTTTGGCATGGCGGTGGCAATTTTGCATTCACCCAACCAATTGGAGGCCTTGTACAACCTTTGGCCGCAGGTGGTTTAGCCGAAAACCCTGAAACAAAAAGAAGATTAAAAAATTTAATGGATGTTACGGGAATTACGACAGATTTGGAAATGCAATCAAGCCAACCAGCAACGATGACAGATTTACTCCGCATACATACTAAAGAATACCTGGAAAAGTTCAAAGCCTTGTCAGACGTTGATGGTGGCTTACTGGGCTTAAGAACCCCGTTCGCTCGAGACGGTTTTGAAATAGCTGCTCTTTCAAGTGGACTTGCTATATCAGCGATTAAGGATGTCTTAAAGGGGAAGTGCAAAAACTCATATTCACTATCAAGGCCACCAGGGCATCATTGCTTACCAAACTATCCAAATGGTTTTTGCTTACTAGCGAATATAGCAATAGCTATAGACTCTGCTATCAGCGAAAATTTGGGAAAAAAATTCTGTGTTATTGACTGGGATGTACATCATGGAAATGGCACAGAAGCAATTTTTTATGATAGAGATGACGTTTTAACTATCTCGATCCATCAAGAGCGAAATTACCCAGTCGATACTGGTATGGAAACAGATAAAGGGAAAGGCGAAGGTTTAGGATACAATGTTAATTTACCTCTGCCAGCTGGATCTGGACATAACACTTACTTGAATTTGTTTGACAGGGTGATTTCACCGCTAGTCAGTAACTATCGTCCTGATATCATCATTGTAGCTTGTGGTTTTGATGCAGCTATGATTGATCCCACATCAAGCATGCTGTGCTCTGCAGAAACATTCCGAGTTCTAACCAGAAAGGCCCAGGCACTAGCTGATAAAAATTGTGGCGGAAAGCTATCCCTCATCCATGAAGGTGGATATTCAGAAGTTTATGTTCCTTTTTGTGGCCATGCTGTTTTAGAAGAATTATCAGGAAGTAAAAAAATAGCGCCTGATCCATACGAAGAATTGTTTAAATTAAGACAACCAGGTGATAGATTTGAAAATATGGCGAACGAATTAATAAATGATTGGGAAAAACTATTCTTGAGCTGAACAGCTCAAATTCCTTAATTAAATTAAGACAACAATGTGAAAGAAACAGATGCAAAAAATATATGATACACCTCATAATGCTCTATCAGACCTATTATTTGATGGAATGACTATTGCAGCAGGTGGTTTTGGATTATGCGGAATACCTGAGCTACTTATATCCTCCATAAGGGATGCTGGAACAAAAAATCTAACAGTCGCCTCCAATAACGCTGGTGTGGATGACTTTGGATTAGGTCTATTACTGCAAACACGACAGGTAAAAAAAATGATTTCATCTTATGTTGGCGAAAATGATGTATTTATGAAGCAATACTTAGCGAACGAATTGGAATTAGAGTTTAATCCACAGGGAACTTTAGCTGAACGAATGCGGGCCGGTGGAGCAGGAATACCAGGCTTTTATACAAAGACTGGAGTTGGAACAGTTATTGCAGAAGGCAAAGAACACAAAGATTTTGATGGTGAAACTTATATTTTAGAAACGGGATTAAAAACAGATATCTCAATTGTAAAAGCATGGAAAGCAGACGAGACTGGAAACCTCATATACAGGAAAACTAGCCGAAATTTCAATCCAGCTGCAGCAACCTGTGGTAAAGTTTGCATTGCTGAAGTTGAAGAAATCGTACCAACAGGGCAATTAGATCCAGATTTAATTCACACTCCTGGCATATACGTACATCGAATTGTACAAGGAAAACACGAAAAGAGAATAGAACAAAAAACTATTAGGGTAACTTAAGTAGAATAATAAAGTAAGTAATAAAAAGTTAATTTTTATTACTATTTAACATACCCAACTGATTGGAGAAAAAATATGGCATGGGATCGTAATCAAATGGCAGAACGTGCGGCTCAAGAATTACAAGATGGTTGGTATGTGAACTTAGGGATAGGCATTCCAACTTTAGTTTCTAATTACATACCAGACGGAGTGGATGTAACCCTACAATCAGAAAATGGTATGTTGGGTATGGGCGCCTTTCCAACAGAAGATGAAATAGATCCTGACTTAATAAATGCAGGGAAACAAACCATTACCCAATTAGACCGCACTTCATATTTTGGATCAGACACCAGTTTTGCAATGATACGAGGTGGGAAAATAAATATGGCCATCCTCGGAGCTATGGAAGTGGCAGAAAATGGTGATCTAGCTAATTGGATGATTCCAGGAAAGCTTGTAAAAGGTATGGGTGGAGCAATGGATTTAGTGGCTGGTGTTGGTCGAGTGGTGGTGGTTATGGATCATGCTAATAAACGAGGAGAAAGTAAATTATTAAAAGAATGCAGCCTTCCATTAACTGGAAAAGCTGTTGTTCACCGTATAATTACTAACCTTGGAGTATTAGATGTTGTGCCCGGTGGTTTGAAAATTGTTGAAATTGCAGAGGGCGTAACACTGGATGAGATCAAAGCCGTTACCGAAGCCACACTTATATAAAGATTTTTTATCACTAAAACTTTATTAAGAATTAGGCGCTGAGCCCTTCAGGCTCTGGTATATCATTGGTTCTACAACAGGCTGTAACAGTATTTGCTAAAAGACAGGCTATTGTCATAGGGCCAACACCACCAGGAACAGGAGTGATTGCTCCCGCAACTTGATCAGCACTCGCATAATCCACATCACCCACTAATTTAGTCTTACCTTCTTTTTCAGGATGAGGAATTCTATTAATTCCAACGTCAATTACAGTAGCTCCCTTTGAAATCCAATCTGCATTTATCATTTCTGCTCGACCAACAGCCGCAACAATAATATCTGCTCTACGACAAATACTTTCAATGTCCTTTGTTCTACTATGTGCAATCGTAACCGTACAACTATCTTGCAACAACAAGTTAGCCATTGGTTTTCCAACTATATTCGAACGGCCCACTACTACAGCGTTCAGACCAGATAAACTCCCATGATGATCTCTCAGCATCATCAAGCAACCTAAAGGTGTGCAAGGGACCATAGACTTTTGCCCAGTACCCAAAAGACCAACATTGGAAATATGAAATCCATCAACATCTTTGTCGGGTGAGATCGAATTAATAACAAGATCTTCATCTATATGATCTGGCAACGGCAGCTGACAAAGAATACCATGAATTGTGGAATCCTCATTTAACTTTTTTATTAATTTTAATAATTTTTTTTCAGATGTGCTTACATCTAATTTATGTTCAACTGATTTCATACCTACAGCTAACGTTTGTTCACCTTTATTGCGCACGTAAACCTTGGAGGCTGGATCCTCTCCAACTAAGACAACCGCCAAACCAGGAACTATTCCATATTCTGCCTTTAGATGAGACACATGCTGAGCAACTTTATTTCGTACAGACTGTGAAAACTCTTTACCACTAATAATTTTTGCACTCATGCAAATATTCCTTTTCTCAAAATGATAATAATACTATTATTAGAGCCTCAACAATACTTTAAAATAAACCCTCAATATCACCAGCCTCATTCAAACCTATAACCTCAGCAGCAGGTTTTCTTGGAAGACCCGGCATTGTCATAATCTCACCACAAATTGCCACAATAAATCCAGCACCAGCTGATAATCTAACCTCACGGATAGGTACTGAATGTCCCGTTGGGGCTCCACGCAAACTAGGGTCAGTAGAAAAACTGTATTGAGTCTTAGCCATACAAATTGGCAAATTCCCATAACCTTGATCTTCCCAAACCCTTAATTGATCACGAATTTTTTTATCAGCCAAAACTTCATCAGCGCGGTAAATTCGTTTTGAAATTGTCTCAATCTTTTCCATCAAAGGCATTTCATCTGGATAAATTGGAGCAAAATTAGCTGTATCAGCATCTACTATTTCAACCACTCTTTTGGCTAAATTTTCTGAGCCCTTTGAACCAAATTCCCAATGTTTAGATACAATTGCCTCTGAACCCATTGATGAAACATAATCTTTTACCGCTTGAACTTCTTGATCAGTATCCGTTACAAAATGATTAATTGCCACCACAATAGGAACACCAAAGGACTTTATATTCTCAATATGTCGTCCAAGATTAGGGCAACCTTTAACCACGGCTTCTACGTTCTCAGGACCCAAGTCCGCTTTTGCGACGCCACCGTTCATTTTCATCGCTCTAACTGTTGCAACTAGCACTACAGCAGCTGGTGAAATACCTGCCTTCCGACACTTTATATTAAGAAATTTTTCAGCACCTAAATCTGCTCCAAAACCCGCCTCAGTGACCACATAATCAGCCAACTTCAAGGCAGTCTTGGTGGCTACCACTGAATTACAACCATGAGCAATATTCGCAAACGGTCCACCATGAACTAAAGCTGGGTTATTTTCTAAAGTCTGAACTAAATTAGGTTGCATTGCATCTTTTAAAAGAACTGTCATTGCTCCATCTGCTTTTATGTCACGGCAAAAAATAGGGCTTTTGTCTCTACGGTATGCAATAATTATATTCCCTAAACGTTTCTCAAGATCTGCTAAATCATTAGCCAAACACAAACATGCCATAACTTCAGATGCCACTGTAATATCAAAACCAGCCTCTCTGGGAAACCCATTCGATACACCGCCTAGGGAAGCAGTAATTTGTCTTAAAGCTCTATCATTCATATCTACAACGCGACGCCAAACCACCCTGCGGGTATCAATATCTAAATCGTTACCCCAATAAATATGATTATCAACCATAGCGGATAAAAGATTATGAGCAGATGTGATAGCATGAAAATCACCAGTGAAATGCAAGTTCATTTCTTCCATTGGGACCACTTGTGCATAACCACCACCGGCCGCCCCACCTTTCATACCAAAACATGGACCCAAAGACGCTTCACGTATGCACACTGCTGCTTTTTTACCAATCGCATTTAAACCGTCACCCAAACCAACTGTGGTTGTTGTTTTGCCTTCACCGGCTGGTGTTGGGTTAATCGCAGTAACCAATATCAAGTTACCATCAGTACTATTATTTAAAGATTTTATAAATTCTTCACTAATTTTGGCTTTATCATGACCGTAAGGCAATAAATCTTTAGACCCTATTCCTAACTTTTCACCAATTTCTTGAATTGGTAACTTGTTTGCTTCTCTCGCTATTTCAATATCTGATTTATAACTCATGATGAATCCCAGCTCATTTAAAAGAATTTTCAGTCTCTCGTATAATCGAGAATTACGAAAAAACAATTTAAAATAACAGACATTTTTTTATTTAAAAAAGTCTTAGTCTAGCAATTAGCAAGCGTACTAGTAATTCTATTCATGCAAGTATAAATCTTAAAAAGATATAACACCAAAATTTATATTGGTTTTGGCTTCATAACTCCTTTAGAACTTGCTGATTTCTTACTTTTGGGTATCGAAGTAATAGAGTTATCCGAAGAGGATGAGTCATCAGTATCATCATCATGAGGTGAATCTCCCCTTATTACTCGTTTGATCTCATCACCAGTCAAAGTTTCATATTCTAACAAACCCTGAGCTAGCCTATCAAATTCTTTCGGCTTTTCTAATATAATTTTTTTGGCTAATTTATATCCATTATCAATTAAGCTCTTAACTTCCGTTTCAACCACTTCTTTAGTTTTTGCAGAAATAGAAAAACCAGCTGTTCCACCCGTATATCCCTCATGCGCCTCAGCGTAGTCTATGTTACCAACCTTATCGGACATCCCCCAACGCATCACCATGGCTCTCGCTAATTGGCTAGCCATTTGAATATCACCCGATGGTCCATTAGATATGCGTTCATCACCATATTTAATAATCTCTGCAGCTTTTCCAGCCATGGTCATCGCAAGTTTTTGCTCGCACTGATTTTTGTGCCAATTTAATTGATCCATCTCCGGTAAAGACATCACCATTCCAAGAGCTCCACCTCTGGGAATAATGGTCGCCTTATAAACAGGATCACATTCAGGTAGACTTATTCCTACTAAAGCATGACCAGCTTCGTGATAAGCAGTCATTTCCTTCTGAGCCGGTGTCATCACCATTGATCTTCGTTCAGCACCCATCATCACTTTATCTTTTGCCTGTTCAAAGTCCTCCATGCCAACCATTCTCTTGCCAAAACGAGCCGCCATTAATGCGGCCTCATTGACCAAATTTGCCAAATCAGCACCGGACATACCAGGCGTCCCTCGTGCTATGATTCTAAGATCAACATTTGGGCCTATCTTAACTTTTTTCCCATGTACCTTAAGTATTTTCTCTCGCCCTTTTATGTCAGGAATAGGAACCTGTACTTCTCTATCAAACCGACCTGGTCGCAATAACGCTGGATCAAGTACATCTCTTCTATTTGTTGCAGCAACTATAATAACCCCATCGTTCTCCTCAAACCCATCCATTTCAACTAATAATTGGTTTAAAGTTTGTTCACGTTCATCGTTACCACCACCATATCCCGCACCCCTATGACGGCCTACAGCATCGATTTCGTCTATAAATACAATACAAGGCGAATTTTTCTTCGCTTGCTCAAACATATCGCGAACCCGACTTGCCCCAACACCAACAAACATTTCAACAAAATCCGAACCTGAAATAGTAAAAAATGGAACTCCAGCCTCACCAGCAATCGCTCTAGCTAGCAGCGTTTTACCTGTACCAGGAAGTCCTACTAATAGGGCTCCCGTCGGAATTTTTCCGCCTAATTTAGAAAATTTCTGTGGATTTCTTAAAAACTCTACAATTTCTTCTAATTCTTCTTTCGCTTCATCAATTCCCGCAACATCATCGAAAGTAACTGTACCAGAAGCTTCTGTAAGTAATTTTGCTTTAGATTTTCCAAAGCCCATTGCACCGCCTCGGCCACCACCCTGCATTCGGTTCATAAAGAAAAACCAAACACCTATTAATAAAAGAAAAGGTAATATATTCATTAAAAAGACTGATAAACCACCAGATTCTTGTGGTTCAGCTCTTATCTCTACTCCAGCATTTAGCAATCGATCTGTCATCTGATCGTCTCTAGGATTAATAGTGTAATAAGATTTTCCATCTGATCCTGAGACAATTAGTTTCTCTCCATCAACCGTCACATATTGAACATTCCCTGCTTCAGCTTGCCTAATAAACTCTGAATAAGTAATTTCAGTCGTATTACCACCTAAAGGTGAACCTGAGTTCATCAAATTAAATAATGCAAAAACAAGTAAAAATAATACTGCCCAAAAAGCGAAATTTTTTATGTTACCCAATTATTATCTCCAGATGAAAGTGTTTACAGTCTTCTTTACATAACTAACAAGATAGTGATGAACGTATAAATTTCAATAAGATAAAATTCCAGAATAAAAATCATTTTTCTGTTTTATAAATTTAATTGAAGAATTTTTATTTTCAAAGACCAAATGATCCACCAAATTGCTATTTTTCCAAATAGTTGGCATCGAGATGATAGCCTGCTTTGGAAGATTGCAACTTTGCCAATCTTCTATTTGATGCAAACCATCTAGTCCACACGCCCGAACTTGAGAATTTTCTGGTGCTGACCACCTATTGTCCCAAATACCATTTATCAGTGATGAATTTTTAACAGCATTATACTCTCGAAAGATATGCAATTTCCCATCATTCCTTGTTAGCATGCAACCATTACATGTCCGAGCCTTACCATCAATTGAATCTTTAAGTGCTTTTTCTAATGTTTTGGCTCTGGCACCGTAATGACTACCGGCAACCCATTTAACCGAATATGATAGTACCCGAAACTTTGTCTCTGGCAATTGTTTATGAAAACTTAACAAATCAACGCTCAAACTTCCAATCTTAGTAATCAAAATATGTTTCTTTGCGAATTCAAAGGCTACTTGGTTGAGAACGTCCCTCGCCTGAGCCATTCTATCTGCAGTTTCTGTCAAACGTTTTGCATTCAATCCAAATTCGTTTGTTTTAGTTAAAAAATTCCTGATCTTTATTCTATGGTATTTTGTATCATCATTTGAAGGATCATCTATAAATGCAACATTTTCAAATTTCAAAAACTCTCTTAAATCATTCCTTTGAATATTTAGAAGTGGACGTAACCACTTAATATTTTCTCTAAATGATTGAGATTGCATCGCTGCCAAGCCATCAACGCCTGATCCTCTTCCCAAGCGCAATAAAACAGTTTCCGCCTGATCTTCCAGCGTGTGGCCAAGAAAGATACTCTTAATTCTATTTTTATTCGCCCATTCTGAAATAACTCGATAACGATTCTCCCTAGCCCAAGCCTGAACATTGCCTGAAACATCACTTTCAATTTTTAAAATCTTATGTTGAATATTGTTTTTTAAACATAATTTCTTTACATATATTGCCTCATCAGCTGCGGCACTTCTTAGTCCATGATCAACAGTCACTACAAAAAGTTTCTTTTTATTTTTATCTGCCCAAGTTGAAAGCAATATGACAAGCGCCACACTATCGCTTCCCCCAGAAACAGCCACACCAAAACTCTTTTCACTTAAATTAAATTTTGATAATGAATGCTCAAAATTATTTGTAAATTCAAAGCTCAACTACATTCCAAAATCTGCATTTGATTATTAGCAATAGAAACGATTGGTGCATCGGGGTATCTTATCCCAACCTGATTTAAAATTTGGCATGCCTCTTGCTTGTTATCAGTGTTGATTTTAATCATGCTCAACCCCAAATGATACAAAGCAATTGGGGCGATTTTATCTTCTTGACTATTAGAAAAAGCCGATAAATAACTTTCTGACGCATCTTTCCATTTCTCAACAGAAGCATAAGCCTGTCCTTGATTAAAATATGCTTTACCAATGAGCTCTGATTCAGTGTTCAAGCTAATAAAGATAGAATAAGTTTCAATCGCCTCATCCCATTCTTCTAGCGTAAATAATGATTCAGCAATAAAAAAGTATGCTTGATTAGTTAGATCCCCCTCGGGGTAAGCTTCAACAAATAACTTAAATTTAATTAAAGCTTCATCAAACTGCTTATTCCCAAATGCTGTCTCAGCGGCGGCATAGTCTGCCTCCTCCGCTACCGCAAGCTCATTTTTACTGTCATTAACTTCTTTAGCTTTTGGAATAACTATTTCTAGACCACTACTAATAAATGTTGAAGAATTTAACTGATTAATATCGCAATCATCTTCCAACTCACATAAACGAAATTCCACATCATCAAATCGTTTTGTAGAATCAGTCGTTAACTTATTTAACTGAAACTCTAGCTTTTCTACTTTAGCAGTCATTGATTGCAATTCATTTTCAATTGTTTGGATTCTATCCAAAGAACTCTCAGTTATCGCTTCACTCTTTTCTTCACGTGCTTTTTTTGCTTCTACGCTTAGCCGATCCGCTTCGGAACTTAGCCGTTGAATATCAACAACTAAACTTTTCAACCTTTGTCCTATCTCATTAAGAGTTTGATTTAACGTCTCGGCCTGAGCCATAAATGGCAGCAAACATAAAATTGTTATTACTATAAAACGATACATCTTCTTAACCCTTCGAAAGTACGTTAACTATTGTTACAGCCCTACGGTTTTGCGACCAACAGACTTCTGCTGAGCAGTTTTCTACTGGCCGCTCTTTGCCATATGTTACTATCGAAATATTATTAGAATCAACACCCCTACTTATTAAATATTCTTTAACTATCTGTGCTCTCCGTGCCCCAAGAGCTAAATTATAATCACGCGTACCTTGTTCATCAGCGTGACCCTCTATTAGCACCTGATATTCTGCATTAATCAACAACCAATCAGCCTGACTGTCTAATGTGGTTTTCGCAAGTGCAGTCAATCCAGAATTATCTACTTCAAATAAAATCCGATCGCCAATTTTTTCAATAAAATACTTCTCAGATTCATCTGTGAGCTTTGACTTAGGAGTATTAGCATTTAAAAGGTTGCTATTGTACAAAACGTCCTGTTCACAAGCAGACAGACCTACAAACAAAAATAAAATAATCAATTTTCTAATATTCATAATTATTAATAACGCTTTTTATAATAATTTTACAATTTAATTCATCAGTGGTGACCAAGATGGATCAGAACCTGAGTTTGGAGTTATTATTTTCCGAAGATTACGTCCAGATATATCTATGGAAAAAATAGAAGATGTACCGCGGCTGCCAGATTTATCTCTAAAAAACATTATTACCCTTCCATTTGGAGACCATGTAGGTGCTTCATCAAGAAAGGATGATGTCAATAATCTTTCTTCACTCCCATCAGTTCGCATCACTCCTATGTGAAATCTTCTTCCACTTTTTTTTGTAAATGCTATCAAGTCACCATTTGGTGACCAGACTGGCGTACCATAACTCCCACCCCCAAATGATATTCGGCGACCCTCTCCTGCCCCTATTGGTAAAATATAAAGTTGTTGTGTGCCAGATCTATCACTTTCATAGACAATTTGGGAACCATCTGGCGAAAAACTTGCGCTAGTCTCAATAGCAGGTCCAGAGGTCAATCTTCTTCTGGTACCCGACCTTAAATCTAAAGTGTAAAGATCTGTATTAGCACCACTTACGACTGACATGATCACACTCTGCCCATTAGGAGAAAATTGAGGTGAAAAGCTCATTTGATTTCTTTCATCTAAAACAAATGATCCTCTTGTTTTTATATCCATCAAGAAAACATGGGGTTCACCAAGTTTGAAAGAAGTATATACTAGTCTAGAACCGTTTGGCGAAAATCTTGGCGTTAAGACAAGATCGCTCTGGTCTGTTAAGAACTCAACGTTAGCACCATCATAATCCATAATTGCCAATCTTTTTAGGCGATTATTTTTAACCCCTGACTCCGAAATAAAAGCAATTTTTGTGTTAAAATAACCAATTTCCCCTGTCAAATTAAAATAAACATCGTCAGCTATCTTATGAGCCAACCGTCGCCATTCACCCGGTTCTGCCGCATATATTTTTTGCCCATTGTTGAAAATATTGTTTTCGGCAAAAATATCGAAAAGTTTAAATTTCACCACTAAGCAACCGCGAGGGTCAAGGCACAATTGTTTTTTTAATTTAGCTATTGTTACTGCACCCGAAATTAACCCTTGAGCATTAATCGCTTTCCAATCTGCGTAAGCCACTGGCGCTTTAAAATTAGTTACATTCGAAATATGAGCTTCATCTGGAATTATTCGAAATAATCCAGTTTTAGTTAAATCTTCTGAGATTAATAATGAGATATTCTTCGCTATTTCTTTTACTGCTATGATCTCAGAAAGAAACTTAGGCACTGCTAGAGGTACGGGCTCAATAACACCATCTGTAATTTTAATTCTTAATGGTTCATTCTGAGAAAAACATACATTTGGGACAAAATATATTAAAAGAAAAACAATACTCAAATGCTTTATCATTTTATTCTCAATTTAATTGGATCAAAAACCATCTCGATAGTTTTCCATTGACTGTATTTTTCTTCTGGCAGATCAAATCCTTTGCTTCCACATCTTATAATTGCACGTTCTGCAGCTTTTTCGGCAAATTTTATGGCCGAAGGAGAGCCTCCAACAGAGCTTATCATTTTTATACTATCGCGCTCTGGAAAGCCGGTTTCAGACATGTTGAATGAAAACGTAACTGTTACTTCCAACGCTTCTCTGGACAATGAGTTTTTGTTCCAGCACTTGCCAACCGAATTTCGTAAATTATTTTTTTCTCGCGTAGTCAAGGGAGGTCCCTCCGGAGCGTTTCGTGCACTCTGAACGGGTTCCTCACTTGCAGAAACAATATTTTGATTATTGGCTACCTCCTCTGCTGGAGTTGACTGAATAACCGCATCATCTAATGACCTCCCTATAGGTCTAACAGAAAGACGAGGAGCGGACGATAATTCAGCTGTTAGTGCGTCAATTAACGGTTGGGTTATCGTCTCTTCTGCTGTTTTCTCACTCTCGATAATCTCCTGTTCAAGAGCAGGAACTTCAACAAAAGTCATTTGAGTCGCCGCCTCACCAATCTCTAAATTTTCGACGGGCTCAGGAAATGGAATGGTATCAATCTTTACATCAAAATCTTCATCTGGTGATTGAAGACTTGCTCCTTCCGGGACATCTAAGTTCAATGCAACTGCTTCGCCAACAACAGAAACCACCGTATCAAATCCTGAAGGCGTTGAATTGACAATTTCTGGTAATGCTGGTGACTCAATTGACGGTGTTGATGTTGCGGCAATCTCTCCATCAATGGGACCATTATCATCAATTTCAGAACTATCTCTTTCTTTAACAGCTTCCGCAGTTCTTTCTAAAGTACCTTCTTCTTGTTTTGTATCAATCAACGATGTGCTATTATCATTTTCTGTCAAAAACTTTTCCTGGAGAATATCAAACTCAGACAATGATACTACAGAAATCTCTGACACCGATAATATATTTTCAGTTTCCTCTTGAAAGATTGGACCGCTCAGTGCAGCAAACCCAATTACTATAAGATGTCCCCAACCTGATATGATGGCGCCTGTTTGCATGAGTTTCTCTTAGAAACCTCCATTGAATGCAGGACCGCCCGTATCAGTAACCAACCCTATATTATTAAAGCCTGCATTATTTAAAGCTCCCATTAATCTCATTACCGTTTCATACGGATTAGCGCCATCCGCTCGTAAAAATATCTTATCATTACTTCTCTCTACCAAAATACTCTTTAGCTTATTATTAAGTTCATCAAACTCAATTTCTGTCTTTTGTAGCCATATTACCCCGGCTCCAGTCAGTGTAATTGTCAAAGGTTCTTCCTGCTCATTTGGTAAGGGTGTTGCAGCTGTTTTTGGCAATTCAACAGGAATGCCAACAGTCAACAATGGAGCAGCTACCATGAATATAATCAATAATACCAGCATAACATCAACAAAAGGCGTCACATTAATCTCTGCCATAGGACGATTTGAGAATCGCTTACGTTGTCCTGAATAAGATCGGCTTCGTATAATTCCTGACATCAATTCTCCAGCTGACGAGACAAAATTGTAGAAAATTCACCAGCAAAAGAATCATACCTAGCTGTGATGTGCTCTAAATCTGCTGAAAGTTTATTGTAAAATACTACGGCAGGTATGGCTGCTAAAAGTCCAAGAGCTGTGGCTACCAAAGCTTCTGCAATCCCAGGAGCTACAACTGCTAAATTTGTACTTTGACTGATTGCAATTTGCTCAAAGGCATTTTTTATTCCCCAAACAGTGCCAAACAGACCAATAAACGGTGCTATTGAACCAACTGTGGCTAGAAAAGTTAATCCCCTGTTTAACTTTTCTATCTCACGCACAATGGCCACTTCCATAGTTCGCTCCATCCTTGCAGGTGCACCAGGTATCATTCCGCCATCCGATCTTTGCGAACGCCCCCACTCCATCATTCCTGCCACAAATATTCGCTCTGCACTGCCTTTTGGTTTGTCTTTTATTTTATCATATAATTCATCTAGTGGATCACCGGACCAAAAAGAGGACTCAAAACGATTAGTATAAGAACGTGCTATCCTAAAATTAATAAATTTTTGAAAGATTATAGACCAGCTCCAAAAACTAGCCACAATGAGAACAATCATTACAATCTTCACAACTATCGTTGCTCGCCAAAAAAGTGCCAATAGAGAAAAATCAATTGATTGTGCTGCTGATACGACTTCAGTTTCCATTTACCTGCCCAAATTACCATATGTTTTGAAATACAATATATTCTATCTCAAAGACATATAAACATTTTGGTTTGGTTTGCCAATTGATCAGGCATTCAAATTAGCAATTTAATTTAACTTCTCAATAATTGGCGGATATTTGCTGGTAAGCGAACAGCTTTTCCAAATTTATCTAGTAGTGCAAGTCTAATCGACGCCTCAAATAACTCTTGCTCAGACCTTAAAACAGTTTGCTTTAAAATTATTGATGCACCATTTATTTTCTCAACCTCAGTTATTACCTCAAGTGAATCTGCAAAATACGCAGGTTTTAAATAATTCGCCCTAAGGCTCACTACTACAAAAAAATAACCTCTTTTGAATAAATCAATTTGATCCACACTTGATTCTTTTAACATTTCTGAACGGGCTCGTTCTATGAACTTCAAATAATTTGCATAGTAAACTATTCCAGCCAAATCTGTGTCTTCATAATATATTCTTAAAAGATAGCTACTCTTCTTTAACAAAAATTATATCCCTTTAAAAATCGCTTTAATTGGAGTTCAATAAATCTGGCTGTGTATTATTTTTAATCTGTTTTATTCCTAGGTGGGTCCAGGCTTTCTCTGTTATCATTCTTCCACGAGGCGTCCTTTGAATAAACCCCTGTTGTAGAAGGTAGGGCTCTATAACTTCCTCAAGAGCATCCCTAGCTTCAGACATTGCTGCACTTATAGTCTCAACTCCAACGGGTCCTCCCGCGTAGTTCTCAGCAATTATTTTGAGATATTTTCTATCAGCAGAATCTAAACCAGCTAAATCGACCCCAATCCGAGTTAAAGAACTATCCGCTATATCTTTTGTTATAATGCCCGTGCCCTCAACTACTGCAAAATCTGCTACCCTCCTCAGTAAGCGATTGGCTATGCGCGGTGTTCCTCTTGATCTTTTAGCTATTTCCAATCCACCTAGGTTATCTGTTTCAATTTTCATAAATTTCGAAGCACGTAATATAATCTTAAGCAACTCTTCAACGCTATAAAACTCAAGTCTAATAGGTATTCCAAATCTGTCCCGCAAGGGAGTTGTCAGCAATCCTAACCTTGTTGTGGCGCCAACTAATGTGAATGGTTGAAGCTCTATTCGAACAGTTCTGGCAGCAGGTCCTTCCCCAATAACTAAATCTAATTCAAAATCTTCCAGGGCTGGATAAAGAACTTCCTCAACTGTTGAATTCATCCGGTGAATCTCATCAATGAATAATACATCCTTTTCTTCTAAATTTGTTAATATTGCGGCCAAATCACCAGCTTTTGCTAAAACGGGTCCGGACGTCATTCTAAAATTCACACCAAGTTCAGAAGAAATAATTTGCGCCAGCGTCGTTTTTCCCAAACCAGGGGGACCATAAAACAAAGTATGATCCATTGTTTCATTCCGTTTTTTAGCACTTTCAACGAAAACCGCTAAATTTTTTTTTAGTTCAGATTGACCTGTAAAATCATTTAGCTTTTTTGGTCTCAATACCCTATCGGAATCATTAGACTGTAATTCTGGATCTACTATTGTATTTTCTTCCATAAGTTAGCCTTTCGGTGCAAGCAAACGTAACGCATCTCGAATGAGTATTTGAGTATCCAAGTTTCCATTATCAATTTCAACACGCGAAATGGCGCTAGCCGCATCGCTCTGTGAATACCCCAAATTTATCAGAGCTGAAAGTGCATCAGCTTGCACTTCTCTTAAACCTTCATTCTCAAATATTTCCCTATCAGACAAGCCAATATCAGAGCCATACTTGTCAGAATTATCAATCGATTCACTATTTTCACTTGCAGTTTTTGGTTTAATTGAACCCATTGCCATCACTTTTGGAGCTTTTTCTTTCAACTCATTAACAATTCTTTGTGCTATTTTTGGACCTACCCCTGGAGCTGATTTTATGGTTACCCAATCTGACAGAAGTATTGCTCTAGATAAAGCATCCACATTTAAAATACCTTGGATTGCTAAGGCCCCTTTAGCACCTACACCTTGAACAGAACACAATAATCTATGCCATTCTTTCTCGGCAAATGTTAAAAACCCAAACAGTTTAAGTAAATCTTCTCTTACTACCATTTCGGTAAATAATGTTACAAACTCACCATCGCGTGGCAAAAAAGATAATGTCTTGTCTGAACAATACACAATGTACCCAACGCCAGAAACATCAATTAAAACATGATCACTTCCACGATACTCAATCCGACCTTTTAAACTACCAATCATTTCAAACTCACCGCCTTTTTGATTGCATTTTCTAACTTACCTTCAAATCTTACATGATGCGCATGGCATATAGCTATGCCCAAAGCATCAGATGCATCAGAACCATTTATAACTATGCCTGGCATCTGCAATTTAACCATGTGTTCCACTTGTTCTTTTGCCGCATGACCTACTCCAACAACAATTTTCTTTACTGTATTTGGTGCATATTCAGCTACTTTGAGACCCGCCATAGCGGGGACAAGTAACGCTACAGCTCTAGCTTGACCTAATTTCAAAGATCCTGCTCCATCTTTATTAACAAATGTGTGTTCTACTGCGGCTGAATCTGGTTTATATATACTTATAACCTCTTCCAGTTGGACATATAAAGAAAGCAATCTAGATGCTAAATCTGACCCATTTGACATGCAAATGCCATTCGCAACGTGAGTTATTTTAGATCCAAAAAAATCTATTACACCCCAGCCTGTTTTGCGCAAACCTGGATCAAACCCAATGCATCTCATTTTAATCCTATTATATTTAACTTCGTTAACTCATAGCTTTAAAAATATAATAATGGTAGTCCAATCTCCTATAGTGAGCTGATCTTTACAAACCCAACCATGTTTTTTGTATTTAGCTAATACCGTGCTTGCTTGGGAGTTTAAAATACCTGAAAGCACAGCAACTGAGAGGATTTTTCGCGCCAACTTAGTCATATCGGGAGCCAAAGAAACTAATGGCGCCATCAAAATATTTGCAAAAATTAAATCAAATGGGGCTCTTTCTTGAATTTTTATATGATCAAAACCATCTGCTTCGATGCATAAAACACGAGAAACTAGTTGGTTCGAAATAACATTGGCATCTGCTGTTTGGACAGCAACTTTATCAATGTCAGTTGCAAGTACTGACGTATCCCATACTTTTGCGGCTGCCATTGCTAGCACTGCAGTGCCAGTACCTAAATCTATAATTGATTTAGGTTGAAACCCATCAGTGATTAACTTTTCCAGAGCCAATAAACACCCTTTTGTAGTGGCATGATGACCTGTGCCAAAGGCCATGGCAGCATCGATTATCAAATTAACTTTTTTGCCTGAAGCTTTCCCAATGTTATGACTACCAAGAATACCAAAACGTCCTACCTCAACAGGTGGCAATTCCCGTTTTACATGAGCAACCCAGTCTGTTTGAGGAACTTCAGATATAACAAACGGCTTTACACTGAATCCAGAGCTTAACAATAACAAATCAATATCACTGGGCCTTTCGAGAAAATAACTACCAATTTCATAGAAGTTTGAACCATCTTCAACTTCAAATACCCCCACTCCAAAGGGCGCTGGAACAGTCTTTTCTAAAGCGTCAGCGAGACTATCAGCCTGATCTTTATTATTACATATAGTAAAAGCCGTAAAAGTCATTTTAACATAATTTTTTCAATGGCATGTAAATTAAAAGGCAATAAAACTTTATCATACCTCCTACTGACATTGAACCCCAGTACCACCTAATCCACAATATCCATTAGGATTCTTGGCTAAATATTGTTGATGATAATCCTCAGCAAAATAGTACTGATCCAATGGAATTATTTCCGTAGTAACTACACCCAATCCTTTTGCAAGAAGTGCCTCATTATAAGTTGACTTAACTGAGGAGGCGCTCCTTTCTTGCTCCTCTGAACAAAAATAAATTCCCGAACGGTATTGTGTCCCAACATCATTACCTTGTCGCATTCCTTGGGTTGGGTTGTGACTTTCAAAAAAGATTTTTAAAAGCTTTAAGTAGGAAATTTTCTTTGGATCGAACACAACTTGAACCACTTCATTGTGTCCTGTGAGACCAGAACAAACCTCCTCATAAGTAGGATTTAAAGTTAATCCAGCAGTATATCCCACAGATGAAACCCAAATGCCGTCTTCTGACCAAAACTCCCGTTCAGCTCCCCAAAAACATCCTAATCCAAATACAGCAATCTCCATATTATCTGGAAAAGGAGCCTTTAACTTTCTGCCTAAAATATAATGTGCTTCTGCTGTTTGCAGGGGTATCTCTCTACCCGGCAGTGCAGTATCTCTAGTTGGTATATTGATTTTATTTCGATTAAAAAACATTGAAATGTACCCTATTAGTTATTATTATATAGTAAACCTTGTAACGTGCTTTTCAAGTCATCTAACGATTTAAATTTCGAATAAATAACCAGCCAAAAAGGCAACTAGGCAACCCGATAAATAATGCTGAAAATGCATTCCCATAAACAACCCCTGTCGCGCCGAACATACTAGCGCCAATAATTACCGCGGGAAACATAACCAACCCATCGCGCGACCAGGTCATAATTGTCGAATATATAGGCCGTCCCATATTATTAAACGCCGAACTTGCAACGAATAACAGTCCAGAAAATAAAAATCCTCCAGCTGCCAAGTAATTAAATGATTTAACTACATCAGATCCTAAAGGACCTAACAAAAATATCTGAATAATCCAATCGGTGGAAATCGCCAAGATCAACCAAGCAACGAGCGTATAAATAAAACAAAATATAATACTGTTCCAATAAGTCGATCTTACCCTATCAAACATCTGTGCACCAAAATTCTGACCAAATATACCCCCAATAGCAGCCGATAATGAAAAGATACCCCCAAAAGCCACAACAGTTAAACGATTGACTACTGATAACCCCGCAACAGCACTGTCACCAAATTCAGCAATAGCTCTCGTGATAATAAAACTAGCAAATGGACCAGATAACTGAGTTAGAATTGCTGGCATTGCAATTATAAGAAAAGGTACAGGGACTAACTTAATTATTGAAAGGTTTAGTCTTCCTAATAAATTATGTACCCGAATTACTGACCATACAGCAATTGAAGTAGAAACTAATCTTGATAAACCGGTATTAATCGCAGCACCATCAAGGCCCATTTCAAGCCAGATAATTAAAATTGGATCTGCAATTACCGCAACCAAACCAGCTGACATTGTAACAAACATAGCACGATACGCATCACCTTCTGAGCGAAGTATCGCGGAACCAATCATTCCAATAGCCATTAATGGTAATGTTGGCACAGAAATTAGAAGGAACCTCTCAGCCAACAAAGCAGTTTCACCTGTTGCGCCTGTAAAGGCTACAATTTTTGATCTAAATATGACTATTAAAATAGCAACAAGCGCCTGAACACAAACTCCTAGTAGTATACAGCCAGTTGCAAATTTTCTTGCATCTTCTCGCCGCCCTTGGCCTATAGCCTTACTGACCAAAGCAGTAGCCCCAATCATCAAACCAATTCCTACCGATATCGAAAAAAATTGTACATTCCATGCAAACCCTAGTGCAGCAACCATTCTTTCATCACCAAGACGCGAAATCCAAAATAAATTTGCCAAATCAACAACAAACATAAACGTCAAACCCAACATACCAGTAATAGTCATTCTCGTGACATGAGACATTGTGGAGCCATGTAGAAATCTTGCATTAGGGTCAAGCATTTGTCATCAATTTTGAAAAAATAGTCTCGTTGCCAATAGTAGGATTTTTTGGAATCATTAATGCTAATAAAAATGAAGAAATAGCTAGTAAAGTAGCAACTACAAAAACAAGAGCAGGGGAGAAAATCCAAAAATACCCTAGAAGCACAGGCAAAAAAACTGCTGGAATATGGTTAATAGTGAATACGACAGCAGCTGTAGACGCAATTTCTGATGGGTCTGCAATCTTTTGAAAATAAGTTTTTTGGGCGAACGCAAGTGCAAAAAATAGATGATCTAAAACATAAAGACCCATAGCTATACCCGCGCCCCACCCATAATAATATATACCTCCATACGCTAAAAAAATAAATGTCAAACCTATATACTCAAAACACAGAGAAATTCTCTCCCCATAATAGTCAACGAATATTCCCATCAAAGGTGCAAAAATCATGTTTGCTATATAATTTATTATAAATAACGCAGTAAGTTCGTGAACTTGAAAACCGAACTTTTCCACCATCATAAAGGCAGCAAATACAATAAAAATTTGACGTCGAGCACCAGCAGCAAAATTTAATGCGTAATAAAGCCAATAACGTTTTCTAAAAATCATTTGTCGTTTTTGCTCAGTTGTGCTTTTAAATTTAGGAAATATTAACCAGCAAACAATTGCTATTATAATAGTAAAACTGCCCGCCAACCCATAAGAAATTTCATAACTAAGATTCCAATAACGCCAACCCAGAACAATCAGCACATAAGCACTCAAAGATGCTCCAGATCCAACCGCGACTAACCAGCCAAGTGTTTTAGGTGCTTTTTTCTTTTCAATCCATTGCAATTCAAGAGACTGCTTTGCCGTTTCATAATAGTGAAAACCAACTGAAGCTACAAATGTTGTAATTAACAGCCCACTCATTGAAGGAAAATACGCGGTCACCGCCGTAGCAAACCCTAAAGCTACAAGTGATAAGATTGCTAAATTTATTTCTTTAAAAAATAATAGTAATGCTATAACGCCTACAGCAAGAAATCCTGGAACCTCTCTCACGCCGTGTAACCAACCTATTTTCACTCCATCAAACTCTGCAACTTCTATAACAAAGTTATTCAATAACGCCATCCAGGTTGAGTAAGATACAGGCATAGCAATAGACATCAAAACCAACAACACCATAGGTCGGCGCCAAACTGGCAATCTCTCAACGTGAGCTAACGATATACTAGATTTTGTATTTAAAAATTTCATTAATCTTGGGTAGGGGTATTTTAACATAATAGCGAGTACAAAATAATAATAAGGATACAAAAAAAGCCACCTACATAATAGATAGCTTTAATTGAACAAATTTTTAAATTTTAATTAATTTTGGGCGTAATACTCAATAACTAAATTTGGCTCCATAACGACTGCATAAGGTACATCTCCCAATCCTGGAGTTCTTATGAATTTAGCCGTCATTTTAGAAAAATCTGTCTCTATATAATCTGGCACATCGCGCTCTGGCAAAGAGATGGCTTCCAAAATTGTCGCAATTTGTCTTGAGCTTTCTCTTACCTCGATCACATCGCCTTCTTTAACGCGATAAGATGGGATATTTACCTTCGTACCGTTAACCAGTACATGGCCATGATTTACAAATTGTCGTGCAGCAAAAATTGTTGCTACAAATTTAGCCCGATACACCAACGCATCCAATCGACGCTCGAGTAATCCAATTAAGTTTTCACCGGTATCACCTTTAACGCGCTCTGCGTCAGAGAATATACGTCTGAATTGTTTCTCTGTTAAATCACCATAATGGCCTTTAAGTTTTTGTTTTGCTCTTAATTGCAAACCAAAATCAGATAATTTTGCTTTTCGTCTTTGGCCATGCTGACCCGGTCCATACTCTCGCCTATTAACTGGTGATTTAGGTCTTCCCCAAATATTCTCGCCCATTCGACGATCTATTTTATGCTTGGCAGCGGTGCGTTTTGTCACGGCTGTTCTCCTTCAGTTTGTTATGTGCTAGATTTTGCACGTTTCTAAAGGGCGTTGTCCTTTCCTCAAGGGCGACAGGCATTCTTTCACAAGAGCCACCAACACCAAAAATTCTTAATTATGTTAAGAAAGGTGGCTTATATAGTTCCACAACTTTATGTCAATACAAGTTAGCTTTTCTTGGTAAAAAATATATCCGCTCCATCAGCATCAAACAACTTAAGAAAGATAATCAATAATTGGACAATCTGGCCTATCGTCTCCCGCGCAAGTGTTAACTAAATGATCTAATTCTAATCTTAGTTTCTTTAAATCTTCTTCTTTTCTTTTCAACTCTTCCAGGTGGCGTATCGCTATCTTCCTAACATCGGAGCTAGATCGGCTTTTCGCTTCATATAACCCAAGTAATTCTCTGCAATCCTCGATTGAAAAATCGAAACTTCGAGCCCTCTTCACAAATACTAATTTGTTAATAGCACTATTATCATAATTTCTATAGCCGGCATGAGTGCGAGCAGATGGTAAAACCAAACCTATGTCGGCATAGTAACGCACTGTTTTAGTTGGCAGGCCGGTTATACCTGCTGCTTTTCCAATATTCATTTTCTTCTTGACCTTCCACTAGGTGGAAAGATTATATGATATTTAAATTAACTTACAACAGAGTAATAATATGGCCAGCCTAACAAATAATATTAATATTGATTGGCAAGATTCCCTTTTATGGAGAAAGGCAAGATATAACACACTTTGGTGTCTCATTGGGTGTTCAATTGGAGATTTTGGAACTATAGCATTTTTCCAATATTCGGGTATTAACTGGCCAGTTCTATCCATAATGGTTTTAGCAATTATTAACGGCTTGCTAACGTCCATATTGCTGGAAACTTTTATATTAATGCGTGAGTTAACATTCAAAAAGGCGCTAAACACTGCAATTGGAATGTCGTTGATATCGATGGTGTCTATGGAAATTGCAATGAATTCCGTCGATGTGTTTTTAACTGGTGGTGCCATACTTAATTGGTGGATTATTCCATTAATGCTTTTTGCTGGTTATGTTACCCCTTTACCGTATAATTATTGGCGTTTGAAAGTATTGAATAAATCTTGCTGTGGTTAATAACATTTAACCGCACTTAGAATAGCCACAATTTGCACAAGTATCACACCCTTCAACTTTTCGAAGCTCAAAAGAACCACAGCTAGAACAAGATATTTTTGAGCCCTTGTTGGACATATTAGTGACTACCGAATGAGGATCCGTCTTTAAGCCCATGCCTTCTGCTTTCAAAAAACCGATAGAAATCATATGTTGTTCAATAACCCCGCCAATTGCTGCTAGAATACTTGGAACATACTTCCCTTGAACCCATGCACCACCTCGAGGATCAAAAACAGCCTTCATTTCCTCTACAACGAAACTAACGTCACCCCCACGGCGAAACACAGCGGAAATCATTCGGGTTAAGGCAACTGTCCACGCAAAGTGTTCCATATTTTTTGAATTAATAAATACTTCAAAAGGTCTTCTATGTTCGCTTAAAATTATGTCATTAATGGTGATATAGATAGCATGCTCTGTGTTAGGCCATTTAATTTTATAGGTATTTCCTTCTAAACTTTCAGGTCTAGCTAGTGGCTCACCAATATATACGACATCTGCACCTTGATCTAATTCTGGCACATTTTCAGAATTCTCTGAAATAGATAGTACTGAACCTGTCACTTCATTAGGACGATAAGTTGTGCACCCCTTACAACCAGTATTCCACGCTTCCATATAAACTTCTTTGAACTCTTTGAAATCAATATCTACGGGGCAATTAATTGTTTTTGAAATGGAACTATCAACCCATTTTTGCGCTGCTGACTGCATCCGCACATGATCAATGGGATCAAGTGTCTGAGCGCTTACAAAGTAATCTGGAAATTCTTTTTCCCCATATTTTTCTCTCCATATTTGAATTGCGTAATCCATAACTTCTTCTTCTAAATGACTTCCATCCTTTTGAAGAACTTTCCGATTATACGAATAGGCAAAAATAGGCTCAATACCAGAGCTCACATTGCCCGCGTAAAGACTGATTGTTCCAGTGGGTGCGATAGAAGTTAGTAAAGCATTCCTAATACCGTTTTTCGCAATGGAATCTAGAACATCTTTATCCATTCCTGCCAGCGACTTACTAGATAAATAGTTGTTCGCGTCAAATAAGGGGAAAGAGCCCTTCTCTTTTGCTATCTCAGCGGACGTTAAATATGCTATGCGTGCCATTTGATGCAGCCACTCTTCAGTTTTAGATACCGCGTCTTCTGATCCATACCGTAATCCAGTCATAAGCAATGCATCAGCTAGCCCAGTGACACCCAGTCCAATTCTACGTTTTGCAATCGCTTCACTAGCCTGCGCTTCTAATGGGAAGCGACTTACGTCAACAACATTATCCATCATTCTTACTGCTGTTTTAACAGTTTTTGATAAAGATTCAGTATCAATTTTAGCATCTATTTCAAATGGATTAGTTACAAACCTAGTAAGATTTATCGACCCTAATAAACATGCACCGTAAGGGGGTAAGGGTTGCTCCCCACAAGGGTTTGTAGCGGCTATATCTTCACAATACGCAAGATTATTCATCTGATTTATTCTATCAATGAAAATCACTCCGGGTTCAGCAAACTCAAAAGTTCCACGCATTATTTTGTTCCATAAATCTAATGCATTCACTGTTTTATAAATTTTTCCTTTGAAAATTAAATCCCACGATGTGTCATCTTTTACAGCTTTCATAAAAGGATCTGTTACCAATACTGACAAATTAAACATTCTTAAGCGAGCAGAATCTTCCTTGGCACTTATAAACTCTTCTATATCTGGATGATCACAACGCATCGTTGCCATCATTGCACCACGACGGGATCCGGCAGACATAATAGTTCTGCACATAGAATCCCAGACATCCATAAACGAAATGGGACCAGATGCATCAGCAGCTGCTCCTTTAACATCTGCTCCCTTAGGTCTAATAGTTGAAAAGTCATACCCTATTCCACCACCTTGTTGCATCGTTAAGGCAGCTTCCTTTAACATATCAAAAATTCCACCCATATCGTCTGGAATAGTCCCCATAACAAAACAGTTAAACAATGTAACAGAGCGCCCAGTACCAGCCCCTGCCAATATTCTACCAGCAGGTAGAAATTTAAAATCTTCAAGCGCCAAATAAAATTCTTTTTCCCAAAAAAGCGGATCTTTTTCAACTCTAGCTAACGCTTTTGCCACCCTGTTCCAGCTGTCTTGAACAGTAGAATCTACCATAGTACCATCACTATTTTTAAGGCGATACTTCATATTCCAGATTTGTTCTGCAATTGATGTTGAGAAAGAACTCATATAAAAACCTATTATTAAAAATTCAGAAAGAGATTAAACATATACAGTAAAATATTTTCGGTCAATAACATCATTGTTATATTTGAAAATAATATTTGATTTTTGCGTTTAGATTACTACCATTACCAGATGGAAAAAGAAATGAACTCAAATTCAGTAAACCTAGTAAAACTATGCGTAGGTGCTGATACAATAGATGATCTTAAAGGAAGACAAGAAAATTTTGATCAAACGGGAAATAATATAAAAAACCGCAAGACACATGTTACACGAATGTGGCCAAAACGCGGTGATGAGATTTTAAACGGAGGCTCTCTTTTTTGGGTCATTAAAGGCTTTATCCAAGCGCGACAAAAGATAATAGGATTGGAGGAGGTCATTGGGCAAGATAATATAAGAAGATGTGCGATAATGTTAGATCCTGAAATATTTTTAACAACATCGGTCAAAAAACGTCCCTTTCAGGGCTGGAGATATCTAAATCCTGTAGATTCGCCGCCCGATCTATACAAAATGAGTTCAAACGAAACAACCTTACCTAACGAATTAGCCATAGCGCTTGCAGACATTGGTGTAAGATAACCCCAACAAATAATTTATTTTCCTATTAAACTTTTTGCAAACAACGCAACTAAGTTAATGCTCTCTTCATCTAATTTCGTTCGATAACCCAGTTTTTTTAAAAGCTTCACAACTGCCTCAGTCGCTACATTTCCCGAAGCACCAGGTGCATAAGGACAACCACCCAACCCACCAACACTAGTATCAAAGGTCCGCAATCCATAATCCAAGGCAATCTTTATATTTTCTAAAGCAAATTCTTTTGTATCGTGAAAATGACCAGCAAGTTGTTTCGCTGGAATGTATTTCAAAATATTCTCTAAAAGCACTTCGATTTGCTGCTGGCTCGCTCCTCCCAAGGTCTCTCCTAACGATACTTCATAACACCCTAAATCGATCAACCTACTAGCCACCATTTGAACGCTTTCGGGACTTACAAAACCCTCATAAGGACAATCCGTAACACAAGAAACATAGCCCCGAACAGGTAACGAATGTTCTTTAGCTAATTTCATCAATGGAACAAACCTCTCAATACTCTCTTTTATACTGCAATTAATATTAGCTTTGGAAAAGCTCTCTGAGGCTGAAGCAAAAATAGCAACTTCATTTACTTGAGATAGGAGGGCTTTCTCTAGACCCATAAGATTAGGAGTTAATGCAGAATATGAGATTGACTCATTTCGAGTTAATCCGTTTAAAACTAAATCACAATCAGCCATTTGGGGAATCCATTTGGGTGAAACAAAGCTTGCAACTTCAATTCGATTAAATCCACAATTAGATAATTTGTCTATCAGTAGGATCTTATCCTTAACTGATATGTTTTTAGATTCATTTTGCAACCCATCTCGAGGCCCCACTTCTACTATTTCAACTAAGTCATGCATTAAAATTATCAGTCCGAAGGATCAAGCTCTATAAGTAATTTACCGGCTTCAACTTGTTGTCCAGGCGCAGCTTCTACCTTGACCACTATACCATCTTTATGCGCCAATAAAGTGTGCTCCATTTTCATAGCCTCCTGAATAACTAATAAATCACCTTCTCTAACCGAGTCACCCACCTTTACATTAATAACTATAACAAAACCGGGCATAGGAGCTATTATAGTATTTCCATCTGCTTTTGTTTCAATTTTAGGATTTAATTTATCCTGAAACTTAAAATACCAAGAGCCTTTGAAAAAAATAGTTATTTGATTATTCATTATAAAAAATTTTGCACCAGATTTTACTCCATCGACAGACCAGCCTTCTCGGTTTACTAAAAAATCTCGCCCACTAATCTCAACACCGAAATTATTTTTGTCAAAGACTCTTACAGAAACCTGTCCAAACTCCATTGTAATGTTCGTTTTTATCGGCTCCCATAAAGAAAAACCAGAAAAGGGATCAGACAAATTATCCAAACCCAATGCGGCTAAAGAAGACAAAACTTTAACTGTATTAGGAATTTCAATTTTCTTGATTAAGGCGTCAAGTTTATAATCGATAAGCTGAGTATCAAATTTAACATCTGCAAATTGTTGATCATTAGACAAGGCATAAAGAAAATTTAAATTTGTAATGCTTCCACTTATTTCAGTTTCAATCAGTGCTTTTCTTAATTTTTTGAGAGCACTCCAGCGATCCTTTCCATGGACGATAATTTTTGCAATTAATGGATCATAAAATGGGGTGACCTCGTCACCAACTCTTATACCAGAATCAACTCGGACATTATTTGGGAAAAATATATGATTCAAAACGCCTGTTGTTGGTAAAAAATGGTTGCAGGGGTCTTCGGCATACAAACGTGCTTCAAAAGAATGGCCAGTGATTTTAATTTCATCTTGAGTTTTAGGTAAAGGTTCTCCAGCAGCTACCCTAATTTGCCATTCTACCAAATTTATTCCAGTGATCTCTTCTGTTATGGGGTGCTCAACTTGTAACCTGGTATTCATTTCCATGAACCAAAAATTCTCAATCGTATTATTACTTGCACTCTCACAGATAAATTCAACAGTGCCAGCACCAACATATTCTATTGCTTTTGCAGCATTAATCGCAGCTGTATAAAGTTTTTTTCGAACATTTTTGGAAATTTTTGGTGCAGGAGCCTCTTCAATAACCTTTTGGTGCCTTCGCTGAAGAGAACAATCCCTTTCGTACAAATGTATTATGTTTCCATAACAATCACCAAATATCTGAACTTCAATATGCCTTGGGTTTTTAATAAATTTCTCTATCAAAACTGTATCATTGCCAAATGCATTCAAAGCTTCTGATCGCGCTAAACTTAATAATTCAAAGAATGCACTTTTAGTCTTCACTAGCCTCATGCCTTTGCCACCACCACCAGCAATGGCTTTTATCATGACAGGGTAACCAATCTTATCTGCCTCTGCAGCCAAGAATGTGTCATCTTGTTTGATGCCATTATAACCTGGAACAACTGGAACCTTAGATTGAGACATCAGTTTCTTAGCTTTGTCTTTAAAACCCATCAATTTTATTGCCGACGCGGGGGGGCCAATAAAAACTAACCCTGCAGCTTCAACTGCTTCAACAAAATCTGAGTTTTCTGACAGAAATCCATAACCTGGATGTATCGCATCCGCTCCTTCTTGCAGTGCTGCCTTAATTATAATTTCACCTCTTAAATAGCTCTGATCAACTTTTGCAGATCCTATATTTACAGCAGCATCTGCCAAAGCAACATGTCCAGAATTTATATCTGCATCAGAAAATACTGCCACAGACTCGATATCCATTTCATTAATGGTACGAATAATTCGACAGGCTATTTCGCCTCTGTTTGCTACTAATATTTTTGAAAACATATTTTCCTCTTAAAAACTCTATACAAAATTTAAAATCCAAAGGATATTTTTTACATTCTAAAGTTCCCAAATTTGGTATCTTCAATTGGAGCGTTCAAAGACGCTTTTAGAGACATCGCTAAAACTTCTCGGCTCTTTCTGGGGTCAATAATGCCATCATCCCACAGTCTAGCGCTCGCATAGAGTGCATTAGATTGTTCATTGAACATATCAATTGTTGGCTGTTTAAATTTAATTTCTTCAGCTTTCGACCAATTTCCACCTTTGCGCTCAATGCCATCTCGCTTAATTGTTGCTAAAACATCAGCTGCTTGCTCTCCACCCATTACCGCAGTTCTTGAAATTGGCCAACTCCAGATAAATCTCGGGCTATAAGCTCTGCCCGCCATCCCATAATTTCCAGCACCATAAGAACCGCCAATAATCATTGTAATTTTTGGAACATTGGTAGTTGCCACCGCAGTAACCATTTTAGCTCCATGACGAGCAATACCTTCGTTTTCATATTTTTTTCCAACCATAAAACCTGTTATGTTTTGCAAAAAAATTAATGGTACTTTCCTTTGAGAACACAACTGTACAAAGTGGGCTCCCTTTTGCGCAGCTTCCGAGAACAAGACACCATTATTGGCAATTATTCCACATGGAATACCATCAATATGCGCAAAACCTGTTACCAAGGTTTCTCCAAAGCGACTCTTGAATTCATCAAAATCACTATTATCAACAATTCTAGCTATTACTTCTCGCACATCGTAAGGAATACGTAGGTCTGAAGGCACCACATCCAATAAGTCTGCTGGCGCATATTTTGGTAAACTGGACAGATTTGGTTTTGGATCAATACCTTTTTCTATTGGTACGTGCCGTAAAGTTTCACGAGCTAAGGCAAGAGCATGCTCATCATTTTCTGCTAAATAATCAGCAACACCAGATAGACGTGTATGAACATCCGCACCTCCTAGTTCTTCCGAAGTCACCACTTCACCGGTAGCCGCCTTAACTAGAGGAGGGCCTGCCAAGAATATTGTACCCTGGTCTTTCACAATTATTGAAATGTCCGACATTGCCGGAACGTAGGCACCCCCTGCAGTACAAGAACCCATCACCACAGCCACTTGAATGATACCTTTTGAACTCATTTGAGCCTGGTTATAAAAAATACGACCAAAATGATCTCTGTCAGGAAATACTGCATCTTGATTGGGTAAATTAGCACCGCCACTATCAACCAAATAAACACATGGTAACCGACACATTTCAGCGATCTCTTGAGCTCGCAAATGTTTTTTTACAGTTAATGGAAAATAGGTGCCACCTTTGACCGTAGCGTCATTACATACAACCATCACATCTTGCCCATGTACTTTCCCAATACCTGTTATTAATCCAGCGCAAGGAACATCATCATCGTACATGTTATGGGCAGCCGTTGCTCCAATTTCTAAAAAAGAAGAGCCAGCATCCAAAAGGTTTGAGACGCGTTTTCTAGGCAACATCTTTCCTCTTTTAATATGACGTCCTTGCGCTTCTTTACCACCTCCAGCGGCAGCATGATTTGCTGCTTTTGATACTTCTTCTAAAGCCAGTTTATGCCCTAAATTATTCTGTTTAGAATTAATTGAATTATTTTCAAATTTTGAAATTATCTTCAAATTCTTACTCCTATGAAAAAAAACTAATAATTAACAAATTTATTTTGTGAGTTGCATTAACTCTCTACCAACCAACATTCGACGTATTTCGGAGGTGCCAGCTCCTATTTCCATCAGTTTAGCATCGCGCATTATTCGAGAAAGTGGGCTATCATTCAAATAACCTGCTCCACCCATGGCCTGAACCCCCTGAACTGCAACTGCCATTGCCTGCTCACTTGCATATAAAACACAAGCCGCTGCATCTTGGCGTGTTACTTCGCCCCGATCGCATGCGTTAGCAGTCGCATAAACATAAGCTCGTGAAGAATTCATAGCAGTATAAATATCAGCTAACTTACCTTGCATAAGTTGGAATTCACCAATCGATTTTCCAAATTGTTTTCTTTCATGCATATAAGGCATCAAATGGTCCAATACCGAATGTATTATACCCACACCAATCCCGGATAAAACTACGCGCTCGTAATCCAGACCAGACATTAAAACGCTTATGCCCTTACCCTCTTCCCCTAAAATATTTTCAAATGGAACTTCAACATTGTCGAAAACTAATTCTGCTGTATTCGAACCCCGCATACCTAACTTATCAAAATGACCGGAAGTAGTGAACCCGTTCATAGATTTTTCAATAATAAAAGCAGTTACACCTTTAGAGCCAGCAACTGGATCTGTTTTGGCATAAACAACTAATGTTTCAGCATCTGGGCCATTAGTAATCCAAAACTTATTACCGTTTAACCTATAATATCCATTACGTTTTTCAGCTTTCAATGACATAGAAACAACATCGGAACCTGATCCAGCTTCTGACATAGCTAGAGCTCCCACTTTTGCTCCAGAAACCAAATCTGGTAAGAATCTTTTCTTTTGATCCAATGTGCCATTTAATCGTATTTGATTAACGCATAAATTGGAATGCGCTCCGTAAGACAAACTTACAGACGCCGAGGCTCGCGCAATTTCTTCTACTGCAACTGTATGCGCAAGATAGCCCATACCAACACCGCCAAACTCCTCATGAACAGTAATACCTAGCAAACCTAATTCACCCATTTCTTTCCACAATCCAGAAGGAAACTCATTTGTTTTATCAATTTCTGATGATATTGGACTGATGCGTTCTTGAGCCCAGCGATGAGTTAAAGACCGCAATGCCTCAATTTCTTCACCTAAAGCAAAGTTCATAGAATGATTAAACATTTATTTTCCTATCTGTTTTAACTGAATTAAATATTAAGTGCCAATATATTTGCAAAATGTCTTCTGTTCCAAGACGTCCTTTTTGATGATACCAATGAGAGAGAGAAGATAGCATTCCTAGAATTGCTTTAGCGGTGATTTGAGAATCGTCAAAATCTAAATTCTTATTTTTTTTTCCTAAAACTAAAATATTTTGTAATATATCTTCATATTCATCACGTAATCTGGATATTTTTTGAAAATTTTTCTGATCTAAACTACGTAGCTCCATATATGAAAGGAATACTTCCTTTGATTTATCAATATGAAAATTAATATGAAAATTTACAAACTTTTTTAAAATCAATTGATCAGAAAGTTTAAAACACTCCAGTTCTAAAATATTCCATTGCTCCAAAAGGTCTTTCATATGGTCTTCGAGTAAGCGAAATAGAATTTCCTGTTTTGATGGAAAATGATTATATATTGCTCCAGCATTTATTCCAAGTTTCAAAGCAATCTCTCGCATAGAAACCGCAGCGTATCCATTTAAAACAAAGAGATCCCGAGCCGCAATTAGCAAACCATTTGCAGTTTTTTTTCCTTTACTTAGATTTGACGCATCTGGTTTCAATGATTTACCCATATTACTATTAAATGAATGAACGTTCATTAATTTTATAGTAATAATTTATAATGTCAATAATTATGGTCTTTATATATTCATGAAGAAAACTTGATTACGATAATAAATTAGACAAAATCATACATCGCAAACAATACGCTCAACCACATTTTTGATAATTTTAGCAATTTCTCGACAATCCTTTATCGAAAATGTCAGCGGCAAGCGCATATCAATAAGACCATCCAGAATAACCTCAGTATTTTTCAATGTTTGCTTGGGTGCGTATTGCCAACTAGAATAGCGCGAAGTAAAGCCACTAGGCTCCTGAGCGCCAAACCACTTTAATTCCACACCTCTATAAGCACAGTCAGATAAAACTTCTTGAATTTTTTTAGCCTTCAAACCAGGCAACAGAAATTGAAATGATGAGGCAACAAACTTTTCTTTTGGATCTCTTTTTATTAAAATTAACCCATCTATCCCTGCTAATTCAATCTCAATAGTCTCATATCTTTTATTCCATTCTTTACATTTCTCTTCCAGATTTTTGAGTTGAGGTCTTAAGATCGCAGCTCGTAGGTTATCCATTCGTCCCGAACAATTTGGTGTCTTTAATTTGATATCATCAAAGACACTCATCTCCGGTCCAGAAATATGTCGATCAAATAGCATATAACTTCCAGAAAGCATTATAGCTCTGGCCATTATTTCTTCATCATCCGTAATTATAATACCACCCTCACCAGAGTTTAAATGTTTGTACGTCTGTGTAGAATAGCATCCAACTATTCCATATTTCCCAGACCACTCGTGGTTCCACTTAGCGCCCATGGTATGAGCACAGTCCTCAACAACCTTAACACCATACTTTCCACACAGCGACATTAGCAAATCCATATTGCAAATATGGCCTCGCATATGGCTCAGTAAGAGCACCTTGGAATTTGAAGATATTATTTTTTGTTCCAAATCATTAAAATCAATAAGCAGATCATTATTAACCTCTACGAAAACCACTTCGCCACCAGCAGCAGCAATAGCCCCCGGGACTGGCGCTAATGTAAACCCATTTGTTAAGATCTTGTCGCCATACTCAACACCCAGAGC